>Ga0214477_100215_pt1 | contig 40496 bp, 29 predicted proteins | sample M1_20Mar14CPVII9_FD_165058 | JGI IMG/M metagenome (GOLD analysis project Ga0214477, IMG submission 165058) | Marine eukaryotic communities from Monterey Bay, California, United States - M1_20Mar14CPVII9sort6BwellC16 | ecosystem: Environmental > Aquatic > Marine > Unclassified | place: USA... | reverse complement strand
AGATGTTGTGAAGACGTGGAATGTTCAGGCCGCGTCAGCCGTTTGCTCTACTGAAAAGAGTATTGGTATCATCCAAGAGTTGGGAATGAAGGCCCCAGCCAAGTTTGCCGAGCTTTGTCATTCATTTACCAAGTTGAAAGAGCAGGTGATTGAATCCATCAAAGCACCAAGTACTGTGGATGTACCTACACGATTCCGATATGTCATGTTCATGCAAAATAATGGTGTTAGTCCAAGGATACTTTTTGCGATGGACGAGTTCATGGCTCGCAAACTCACTGATGATGATCATCCAGTAGCGCATGCACTTTATAATAAGCTTCATTTCTGTGAGAAGGCAACAGCTTCTCTTGGTACACCCAACCAAATGTCTGATCAAGAATACTTTTCAACATACAAGAAGTTGGAGGAAAAAGATGCCAAAGAAACACGTGATACCACGTTTCCGAACGGTCTATATGTAAAAGGCAACAAGGTAGTGCCCCGGGGAACGGAGGGTTCCACAGAGATCATCAAACCAGGAGGCAGTTTGGAGTTGAATCAAATGGATGGGGTTAAGGCAGGTCTACTATGTCTTATTCTGCTACACTGGACGTCTCCAACTAAGGATGGTATGACGGATATGGGCAAGGGATGTATTACGATGGCGAATACAGTGGGCCCTTCGTATGCACATATAGAAGCTGGAGGTGTATGGACAGATGAGGTAAAAGAACAGGTTGATAGTACACTTGGTGTGCATGATACTTATGATCTTGTATACAAGGACAAGCAATCTTGGGGCTTACAGACGAATGCATTCGGCGATATTGTTGGCTTTTCTGAACCTATGATGGAAGCGAGGGGGGTTCAACGACAACAGGCCCAAATTCTAGGGAACTGTCTAGCTGGAAAGACTACTCGAGTTGCTGTTTGCTCTGCCGAAGCCCAACGCAGAGCATACTCTTTTCTTGGTGCTACTGGCAACCCTAATGCCATTACATGTGGGCCCGTCGCCCATACTCAAGCACAGCAAACTCCAGGTGTATACATGACAGATAAAGATTATTCGCAGGAGGATCTATACAACCAAAGTGCAGCTCTTACCATCCTATTCTCCCCAGTTGAACGATTGATTGTTTCTGCTACAAGCCAAGTTATGCTCATCATTGCAATGCGTACCAACGAGAAGAAGCTTACACCTGAAATGAAAGCTATCAAAGATGCTGCTTTAAAGAAGCAGAGGCATGAGAACAGCAAGAAGGGTTGGGAGACGAGGAAGAAAGCTTCAGACTATGATTCGACTGTGAAGAAGGAGGAGAGGAGTGATAGTTCTAAGCAGGCTTGGGAGACGAGGAGGAAAGCTTCAGACCACATTGAGTCTTTATCTGACAATATATTTGGTATCAACGCTGGATTGAACGAAAGTAGTAATGCCGAGGATGTAAAAGCAGTGCTGGAGAAGTTGAAGTTATCGCCTGATAGTAATAATGAAGCATCTGTGGCATTTGACAAATTAAAATTGCACGAGCCAACAACACTGAGCCAACTTCCAGCTCTCTCGGCCAAGCTGTTGAGAATACACCGAGATCGAGTCAAGAGAGCCAAAGTCAAGACGGAGAAAGCCCAAACTCAGGCAGTTAACCGTCAAGCATTACTTTCAGCACATCAATGGATGGCATATCTCAGGAAGTACGGGTATGAAAGACTAGAGGTCACAGCAGGACCTAAGTCACTGGGTGTTCACATGGATAATATGCCCATGCCAATTGGATTACTCCATATTAGTTTGGTCAAAAGTAACAGTCAACTAAAAGGCAAGGTATCAGTTGGTGATGTTATCTTCTGTTTAGATGGACAATTTGTGTATCACACTAGCCACCACGATATGAAGAAGATTGTATACGACAAAAGAGAGAACCCTATTAGAGTTTTTGAGATTTGGAGAAGAAGTAAATAGTGTGTGTTTATTTAAGTGTTAATATGGTAGAATTTGGTAGCTATCTTCATATTATTTTATATTGTATATTCATTCCAAACAGCAATAGGGTTGCGAATGTTTTTTGTGTAATTGAGTTTCGACAGCATACACAAGCTGCCCTATACGTTGTGTTGCAAAACTACTATTCATTTCTTCTTCTTCTTCTTCTTGTCTGATATACGACTAACTAGTTTCCAAACAGCATACACAAGTGAGTTGTGTTGCGGAACTATCACAATATGCATCTGCTCTTACATTGATGAATCATCAGCTTGCTCTTCGGCTGGTACTTTTTCTCCTCCGGGTAGAGATAATGGCATATCTTGTAAAACAACCGAACGAACACCAGGGGGTGAGACCGTGCTCTGTGACGAAAACTGTTGAGCCATACCACGCATAGCATCACGAAAACTTGGAGCTCCACCACCTGACGAAGATTGAGATACGGCTGGGAGTGAAGGTACAGGTGGGAGCGAAGGCATCTTCCCAGAGCCTTGAGAAACATGCGACGTATCAAGTGAGGGTGCCACGTTGGGAGGTGGCATATTAAATGGAGGTGACCCTCCATTCACGCCAGACGGAAAGGACGACATCTTCCCAGAGCCTTGAGCAACATTCAACGACATATCACCTGATGAAGACGATTGAGATACGGCTGGATGCGACGTATCAAGTGAGGGTGCCACGTCCATTTCCTCCCTGTTCAGTGAGAAGATACGTGTGAGTAAACAAAATAAAGGTCATAAACAAACATATCAAATGGATATTATAGACTTACAATACCCCGGCACTCTTCTTCTTCTTCTTACTCTTCTTCTTCCATGCATTTTTTTGAGCTTGTCTCTTGAGCCCTTTGTTGGCATCACCTTTGAGTTGAGCAGTACTAGCAACGATTGATGCGCGCTTAGTTTTATTTCGTGATTTACCACCAGACAAATTGCTGGCTGCAGTAACATTTGCTGAAGCTTTTAAAGCTTTGTCACTACAAAGAAAGAAAGAAAGATAAAATAATTGTTTAGTTGATATCTTCATCCATACAAGTACAAGTAATACATACTCACTAATCTTGGCAGATTTTAGCAGTCACATGGGGAATATTTAACTCTGCAGCAACACCTTCCCAGACAACAGTCTTGCCATATTGATTGGGTCGACCAGTTCTGTTCCTTTCAACAGCTGAATAAAAATCATCCACGCTAATATTCTTGAATACCTCATCCAAATCAAGAGTTTTACGGTTGGGTGCTCTCTCCAATTTACTTTTCATGAGACAAATATTGTCTGGACTACGTGTTTTAGCGGGGAAGATATTCTCGGCAAGATATTTATTGCCCTTGCCAATATTTTGATGAAGTAACAATAACTCTTTCGCAGACCAACTTTTAGCATTCACAAATGATGCTTCATAATCATCGTTTTGACTTTGAATAAAAATTGATGTTAATTAACGTTAGGAATGTAGATATAAATCTGTATAAAAAACAACAAACTTACAGCTTTGCCCACCTACATATAATCAAAATTTGTTTAAAATATATTAGTGTGTAATGCATAATTGCAAAATACATGAATGCAGCGCATGGTAGTTAAGGAACTTACCTCTTACTGCATTGTGTTCCATCCCGAGTACCAACTTCCAATGCTCTAGCATCCCAATACCCATCTTTCTGTTTCGTGGCGTCCTTATCAATTGTAGGTTCTACAGCAGCTCTCAACTTTTGATCTTCTTCGTCAGACCATCGAGCTTTACGAGATGGTACCTTATATTAGTGTACACTGCACCACACATAATATCACATACACCGTCATTTTTATAATAATTTATACTTACGTGCACGTTTTCTTGTACTAGCCATTATGTCCTAGATATAATATAATACGTTGTTATGTAGTTTATTGCAGCAAATTATTTATTTGTATTTATTAACTACGGCACTGTTCTGGCTCATCACAAATATGTATCAAGGTCAAGTTTAGTGTAGAAGTTGTTTTGTGCCACATTTTCATGTTGAAAACTCCTTTTAAAAGGTAAACAATTTTTGGAGAGTGGAGCGAGAGAGTATGGTACATCGACATTGTCCTAGGTATTATAATAGTACAGATCACTCAAACAATTAATTGCAACGTGTCCAATCTCTACACTCAAACCAATTAATTGCAACGTGTCTAGTCTCTATATTCTTTGCAATATATATACTAAAGGAAGGAACATCGTCATTCCCAATAGGAATCGCATCAGGTTCCAATCCTGAAGAGATGTCACTTCTTTGTAATGTAGTGATACTATCAACACCTTTCATTGTCATCAACATCTTTTGTCGTATTTCCAATGCATTTTGTATATCTTTCGGGTGCTCATGCGCACCTCTATTGCATAGTAACAAAAGAGTCTCTACTGGTGGACGAGAATTCATATTTGTGATGATGCTTTCAATTCCAATCTCAAAAGGAGTGAGTGCTTTCTTACCGAATTCAATCCTTGGCCAGGCTATGCTTGGTAACTCCCAATCACTTAAACTATCATCACAATTAAGTAAAATATATGCTCCATATAACAGCATTGACAATAGCTCATAGTTGTTTGTTTGAATGGCAATATGAAGAGCAGTTTTACAATCTGATGCAGGAGTGGACTGAAATGGTGATGCTCCTTTCTGAACTACCAATGAGTAGATATCCGCAAGCTTATTAGCCTCGGCGGCTTTCAATAACTTTGTTGATGCCTGGCACGTTGGACAGCACTTTGTACTGTCTTCTTGCTGTATTTGTGTATTTTCTGGTATACATCCCTTGTGAAACTTTAATCCACATGTTGTGCATGTAATCTTACGACAGTGTTTCTTCCCTTCACAGTCACGCTTAACACATTTATCATAATATTGCAAAGGTTGATCTAGAAACTCAAAGCTAGTATCTGCCTGATTACGAGCAATAGCTGCACAATGTCTATATGTATTTCTCGCCATTGAATTCAAAAGTTGAAGTCCGAATGTAGCCCCAACAAGTTGATTTGGATCATTTACATTATCTCTTGAATTGATCACATCAAAGCTGGAAATGTAGAGCACTTGAACAATAGCACCGCATTCGTTTGGTGACGACTTTCTCCAAGGTTTGAATAAGAGTTGCAACAGTGAAGATCGAGTTTCTTGTGTGAATTGTGAAATGTGTATGGCAATGTCACAAATCTTCTCAAACAACTGTATCAGCTTTACCACAGTGAGTAGAGGATTAGGTGATTTGTTCAATTCACAATTTTCATGAAAGAATATACTTCTTCCATGATTACAGTCATCTTCAATTCCCTGGAGAAGTTGCTTGAAACTACCGATAAAGTCAATGCAAAACTTAGCTTCTGAATTTTGTCCTTCTTTCCAGTTATTCAATAGTTTATCAATATGTTGATGTTGATCTACACATCGACATTTATGTTGAGGAATTACTCCTTCAGGAACCGACGACGATCCACTACTTTCATCACTACTATCATCATCAATAGTTAAATCTATAGCAGCCTCTGACGAAGATGCTGTAATATCAATTGTCACCTCAGAAGTGGCACTCTGATCATCTAAAGTATCAAATGATACAAGGGAAACAGGTATAGACAAACCACCTTGACTTTGATTGTTGGTAGTAGTTGGTAGTTGTTCTTCTTTGTCATCGTACCACCATTCATCCCATTTTTCTTCGTATGCAGATGAGCACAGTTTCTTATCATTAACTTTGATATTTTGCTTTGCTACCGCCATTATTGCTTTCTCCCTTATAGATGTTGCTTGTCTCATTGGCTTTGAAGTGTATTCTACATCGGTATATGTATCCCCTGCCCTTCTTTTCATATTTGCTACTTTGTCTCCCTCATCTTCTGAATACACTTGATGGATTGACCTCTTGTTCTTCTTATTGACCTCCAATGATGATGAGGATTTAGATCGCTCACATTTTAATTGTGGTGCCTTCTTTAAGATGGCATCCCTCAAACGTTTAGGTGGTCTTCGTTTCCTATGTAATGGTTTGTTTTTAACTGCTGATTTCTTATTATCATCCTTGTAGGATGCCGCTATCTTTTTATCCTCTTCTGTACTACTAATTGAAATAATAGACTCATCATCATCACTACCACGTTTTAAACGTTGTACATTGCGTTTCTTTTGTTGTTTTATATTGCTCAACTGATCACCATCATTATCACTGTCATCAGTATTGCAAAGGTCTATTGCTTTCATTGACATGATGTGGATTAACTAAGATATAATATCGTACCTCCGAACTCTAATACTAAACCAGCTATCGTACTAAATACGTCCAAAATGTATATTATTTGTTCTACTGGTATAGCTCGAAACAACTCCTAGCCTACACTCAGCTACTTAATAATCCCAGTATCACTTAACAGGAAAGCTACGGGCTTCCAAATCATGCGGGTTACCCTCTTACCCTAACAATGACAAAACAAATGAAGCCCCAAATGACAAAGTTTACAGGGCCAACATTAATAGTTAGGGTATCCTTTTCAATATGCTGTCAATATACATTGAATGATAAATTCCCGTATCAACCAGATAGAAAAGGTGTAAGAGAGGAAGATCCTATACTTTCAAGGCATTAGCTTATCAGCAATCAGCATAGTCAGGTCGGCGAAAGCAGGATGGTAGGATACCGCATGTATAGATTTCAAAACTCAAAGTTTTGAGAGTTTTAGATGAGGCGGGTTGACGGTAGAAAGGTTTGTTGTGTTGATATTTCCCCTACAAATCAAATAAATAAACAATTATGAGCTGCCAAGATAGTTCTTCTTCAAATAGTGGCTATAGTTATTCACATCATGAAACAGCCACCGCCCATCTTTACCCATCTTCATCTAATAACAACTTGAAAGCACGCATATCTCTCGAGTCTACATCTACACTCCACTCTTCCACACCAATATTCTATCAAAGTAGTATCAATAATAATATTAATTCATGGGATATCAAAAGCAGTGTACTTACCAATGGTACCCCTTTCTCGAGACAAGTTCTTGATTTACTCTCTCAATATCCTTTACAACGATTGTTAATCCGTATAGGAGATGCGGCCACTACTAGTAGTTCAAGTAAACAGTATAATGATGAACAACAATTGCAACAAAAGGAACGCTCAAGTGGTCCATCTGGTACTTCTATACATGCAACATTTGCAACAGACAGCAATAACAGCAATAATCATGAGGATGTTAAAGTACAGTATCAAAACCAATATGCATCACTATTACGATATTTACTTGATAATGCACTCTTTCCACCCTGCGGTGCTCCCCTTGATTCGATACGAGTGCGCAAGCATGGTCATTCTACAATTGTGCATTCTCCAATTACTGAGAAACAACAACAAGAAGGTGATGAAATACAATCTGTTAATGTTGAATCATTTTTGGCAGCTGATGCTGCTACATTTTGCAATCCTGGGATAAAATCTTTCTTGCTAAGTGGTGGCTGGGGTTCTGCTACAAATAATGGTGCTTGTCACTCACTTAATGACAAGAGCTGGGGATTGTTTGATGCATTATTCCCATCTTCTCAATCTTCAGCATTATCTGATATATTACTGGGATCTTCACTTGATGCTGCACCTTGGGAATCAACTAGCAGTAGTTTGGGAAGCAACAAACGACACTCAGTTTGGATCGATATGCAGGTATCTCCTTCATGCTTTGTTTCATCGTCTAATGGAGAGGAGGAATGCTCTGTAAATGTAACTCGAGGAACCTCTTACCGATTGGCAATACCACATTCAGCTAATCAAAATCAAAGGAATACAATCAATTTATCACTCGGGGATATTTTATTAGGTCATAACACACTGAAACAATCCCCTTCAACTGTTGAGAATGGTAGTAGAAAAGAATGGCATCCCTGTCCATTGTCTGATTCAAGTAGGATATTACTCTACTTACCGAATGGATGCGGTGCTAACTTTGCAAATGAGGACTTTAAAGTGGATGCACAAATCAAGGGGAAAATGGAATTCAATGTGCTCACATCGAATAATGGTTATATTGATCTAACTACTCCTTGGGTACAACTTTCCTATGCTGCCAACGAGAAAATGTCAACACCGCAATCGTCGTTATATGGAATCTCCCGAACAGTACAAAGACCATTAGGGATAGCTTCTAGTGGTACTCTGATATCTGTTGTACGATATAGCCAATCAGATGCGATATCAACGGATTCAAAACTGGTCAAAGTCAAAAGTCTTGATGTTCTACCGGGAACTCTTGTTAAACCTAGGATGCATACATTGCGCATGATACTCTACCAGGGAGATGGGGCTGGAGGAGAACGATTTGTTCCTCCATCACATTCGTATGAATACTGTGAATGTAATGAAACCAACTCCTTCAATAATGATGACAAAGCAAGCTCTGACCAATGTGGACTTGTTTGCAGCAAACAAATTAGTCTATCAGAACTACAGGATCACAAAATCACTCTTCATTCTGATGGAACGATACTATTGGAACGTACTACCTTATTACAACCCGATTCTTCACTCTGGATGATGGTGGACTTCGATGAAGCCTATCTGCCATTTCAAAAGTTCCCAGCTGATGCCAATCGAGGCGTTGATACATATCCTTCTCGTGCTACATTTACACCAATGTCATCTGATGAAACCAAATCATCACTACCAATCTCGCCATCAACAACATTATACTCATCGTCACTGCTAATACTGCCACCAGTCCCTGATATGAGCATGCCGTTTAATGTGATATCACTCTCTTGTACGTTGTGGGCATTTGTTCTTGGTTCATTGCTTAATATATTGGTACGACGTGGAACAGAAACTATTAAAAGAGAACTGACAGGGGAAGAAGAAAAGAGACCAATTCACAAAATTCGAGACAAGCTCAAAGAGAAAGCAGGGAAACTAAAAGACAAGTTACAAAGGTTGAAGTCAAAGATTGGAAGAGTAAGAAGTGCAGCAGAATCAAAAGTAGATGCAAATGATGAGAAGGAGAGGGCACACAAGTCTTCTCTAGAAGACTTCTCTAGAAGACAAGAAGTTAAGGACACATAACTCTAACTAATGCACAATCGATCAATACTCTATCTACACTTCATCGAAGACCAAACAACTCTTGACCCTGATCCTCCAGTTGTTCTCGTCTTTTTGCCAACACTTTCAAATTCAACATCTTCCACATCTTGTTTGTTTACTATAAGAGGAGATCTCATGAGTTTTGGACTTTGCATATCATTCTTCTTCAAAGACCTATTCAACTCATCTTCCTCAAAGTGCTGAAGGGCCTTGGTTGCATCTATCATATCAGACTTCTTCGAGCCAGTTCTTATTACCATGGCACTTCCAATAATTACAATTGCATTGCCAATCCAAGTTGGAATAGAAGGAAGAGTTGAGACGCCTACTACCATTCCTATGAACGTTGCATCTATTGGTTCACATAGCATAACCATGGACACAACAACCGCGTCGAAGTATTTTAGAATAGCAATGTAGCCCATGGTGCCAACTCCATTGCAAATGATAGCAACATATAGCTCTAGAGGAAGCCTATCTCCTCTCAGGTTCAACCACCCAAATAAGCCAATCGAAGGGTCAAAAGAAAACTCATACTGTTGCCCAGAGCAGACCGTAATATATATAAGCAAGAATACACTTGATAGAGAGAACACCAAGAACATAAACAGTACTAAATCGATCTTTGTACGCAGTCTCTTTGCAATAGTGAGATAAATAGCCACACCTATACTAGCCGAGAAAGCAAGGATATCTCCAAAATATTCACGGCTGCTCGTGTCTTCATTTGTGTCTTCACTGTCACCACTACCAGCAGCACATACTAGGGCACCGACAAATCCAATTAGAGAACCAAGACCCTCAAAACATAATACTTCTACTCCAGTCATAAACTTCCAACCAATCATTATGAGCGAAGCCATATTTGAAAGGATGAACGCATTGATGAGGCTAGTCATCTCTAATGAAACTGCAAATGTGGTATTCATCAAGGCATAGTTCGCTGAAGCAAACGAAAGCTCGAGCCACTCTTTCCATGTAAAACTATCAAATTCCTTTCTACTGATTCGGTTTGTCTTTGCTGCTAACATGACAAACAGAATACTAGTAGTACTCAATCGCCAAAAGATCTTAATCTCAGGTGTGACGTCATGTTGTAAATCTAACGCTGCTCCGATTGAAGAGAGAGCGAATAAGCCAGAAACCAATATGACATAACCGATAAAAGGTACTTGGCGGTCGACAACAACGTCAAGATGCACTACTTCTTGCAAACCTTCTGATATAATTGACACTCTTAGATCAAGATTTGTTATATCTGTTGGTAAAGGATCAAAGACATGTCTAGTGTTAATTGCATCTTCATCATTATTGGCAGTAGAAGCTTGGAGAAAGCCTGCAACTCCTTTAGTCTCTGGAACCGCCAGCACATAAGTATCATTATCAGTACTGCTATAATGTTTATTTTCATCATCGTCTGCCTTTGGGACGGATAATAAGAATGCCTCACGAGAAACCTCAGTATCAGAACGAGGCCTGGATACAAATGATTTCTGAACACTATATCCTGATCCATCGACATCACCTGGTTCTTTCTCATTATGATTATGAACTTCCACTAGAGTATGTACAAATGGATCTGCGGATAATGATAGATATGCAGTATCAGAAGAAGTAGGTAGATTACTATTCTGCAAAAGATGTTGATCTTCTTCAGACTTCTCTTCTAGATGCTGTGGATGTTGTACATCATGTTGAAGCAAGTCAACAAATTCACTATTTGTAACTCCTGTAACCAAATGACTAACTAATTCTAAATCAACAACTCCCTCAATACATGGTTGATGTTGATCATGTTGGGTAATATTATGAATGGTACTGGATTGAGCGCCCAATATGAAGTTGGTACCGTCTCCTTCCTCTATACCTACTTCTGCTGCAACTGCCGGTATGGACAAGGTAGCCTATTGGGATTGTCAGATTTGGTTTGTAGATTCACAAATACATGAACATTGACATCGATAACATAATTCCATATTACAATATTATGCATATGTAATAATATAACGACATATACTTACAATTTCAATATGTTGACGAGAATGTTGTGACGCCCTTGAATCATCATCCTTATGCACCATCATATTTCATTCGAATCCAAGCCTATCATCAAAATCATCAACCATGGCTTTGCACTTTGTATGACCACTAGTGCAGATATTCTTGCACACCGTGCAAAACAACTTGCACCGTGCATTGATTGTGACATCGCTATAGAGATCAAAAAAGCAAAAAGGAGGGCATATTTAGGGGTATCGCTCGCTTAAATTATCTATCGTGAGAATTGCATTAGTTGGTAGTAGTTGATAGAAGTATGTTTCATTATGAATATCGATATGATACATACTACAATTACACGGTGCTCGTTGTTTTGCATGATGTGCTCGAATATGTGCTCTCATAGTCATACATAATAACGCTCACTGTAACACGTGCATTGCATTTGAGACTTGAGTACATGAAATCTGCACGCGTTCAGCCCCACATGCCCGCATTCGCTATCGCTCATGCGTGCATTTTGGGGCTTCACTAGTGCAGATTTCATGCACTAAAACCTCGCATGCACTGCACTGGTTACAGTGCACGTTATTAAAGTACAAACATATAGTACCATTGATACGTTTGATCGCTAAATTATTACGTAAGGAGTGATGTTATTCTACTATTGCAATACTTGGTTTATGATGGCTGCTATCCTTCTTCTCCTTGCTATATTATGTTGCTCTTCTCAACATGCATCTGCATTTCTATCTCCATCACCGATAACTAAACCTCTCATATGCTGCGCACAAACAACTTCAACAATCGAGAGTGATGGATTTGCAACATCAAGAAGATCATTTGCGGAAGATGTTTTGGGTGTTAGTAGTAGTATATCATTAGCTTTTCTATCGTCAACCCCTTGTTATGCAAGTGGAGGAGCAACTGCAGGAGGTGCTTATCTCTTGTCTGCAAAGCAACGATACAATGAAAGAAAGTCTGCCGCGTTAGTATCCTTTATTGATTCCGTTGCAAGTCAATGTACTAACATATGTTACTATTTCCTCTCTTTCGTCGTCGCAAATCGTAATAACGCGCATCTTCCAGGGGTGACAGCTGGATGCAAAACATTCTTGAATCTTGATGGCGATGTAGACAAGCTCAATGTCTTTTTTGATACTGCCGATGTAGGTGGATGGGAAGACTTTAGTGCTGCTGGATATCTTCTTAGTAATGCATTCCGTACCAGCTCGACCAAACCACCTGGAAAGTCCGCGTTAGTATTGTTCATTTGTATGAGTTTGTGTGTTCAATATGAAGTCTCGGTGATTTGATCACTTCCTTTGGCCTTCCGTTGACTATATTTGACTGCCCTTGTGAACCATATGTACTAACAGAAGTTATGATGCCTTTCTTCATCGTCATAAATCGCATGACGCGCATCTTCCAGATTCACTACCTTCTGTAAAGAAATGGAAGTCATATGCTAAAGAAATTGAATTGTTAAAGCGTGCTACTGCTAAAAAAGATGCCAAGAAGATTCAAGCTACTTACAAGGATGCAGAAGAGAAGTTAGATGCTTACTTAGAGGCAGTGGAGTTACCCACAGGCATGGAATTGAAACAGATGTAAGGATAAAGATGAGTAGGGAGAGGTGTGAGTTTGAAAACACAGTATGGTTAAGAGAGTTTAGTTTCATACAAGATATGGAATAATCGCTGGAGTATGACAGCTCCAAAGCAAAACTGATAACAACTACTTTGAACATACAGAGTTCACATTTGCGGCGTCGGATACAGGTGTAGTCTTATATGCTCATACTGATACCTCTTTCCTTCCAACACACAAGTTAATTGATATCTACTACTCTAAAGAAATTAGCTTTCGAGAGAATATATAACCAAAGCATGTTATGAAGAACTAATTTGCTAAGTATTATTATATAAATCAAGCATCAACACAAAACCAAAACACAGGATAACTATGCCCACTCTCAATCGCAACGTCCCGCTACATCATGTATACGATACAACGGGACAAGCACCCGTTGCTAACAGCAAATTACAAGGGTTGCAAATGATGACAAGCAGATCTAAACTACCCTCTTCCAACATACAAACACATACATATACATAGGATCTCCTCGACTCCAACTCATACTACAGGAAGATTCGCCATTTTCTTACTAGCCCTCTTGGTAACTCTCTTCTTTACCAACTTTTCTTGATCACTCTTCCTCATACTTTCACGGTATGCCATCTCCTCTTCATGTCCAGCCTTGGGTTGGTACCATCCTTCCTCCGTTCTTTCAAATCGTTGGTCTAGATCAGGAAACCAACGGTAGAACTTTCGTTTCACTGACTCAACCTTGGCGGCCTTGTCTGGATCCTTGGGTGTTCGATTACGTAAACATTTCAATGAGCCATATACGCGCATCAATCTCTTCATCTCTGGGGTAGTTTTTGAAGGGTTGAAGAGAATATATTAGTTGTTAGCAAAGAGCTGAAAAAATTACACATCATATACACAAAAGGCTGGTTGACATGCGGCGTTCCAAGTACTACAACAAATTGATTCAACAAAAGCATGATATTTGCCTGAAATATAAGGTAGGGATGCAGCACCCAACTACAGGATAATAAACCAATCATATTAATAATATATAGGTAGAGCTTACCATCAAAAGGAACAGACGTGTCACGTCTGGAAGATGCGCGTTTGACAGTTTATGAAGACGAGGATAGGTAAACATAGCATATGTTAGTACATGTGGGTTGCAAGGGCAAGCAAATGAATGCAATGGAGGGACAAATGAAGTAGCCAAATCACCAAGACTTCATATGGAACACACGAATTCACATAATAAAACAATACAAACGCGGACGTTCCTGGGGTCTTTTGGTCTTTGTCTTTTAACAGGATCAGGCGCCACCTTGGTGGTATTATCCGCCGGAGCACCTGCAGGTGATCCTTCCAATGGAGGCAAAGCCGGAGTTGATGATGCCTGCAACAGTTTATCATCATCCGAGGAATTTGATGATGAGGCAGTTCTGTTATTCTCGATATGTTTTTTTACAATGGCATCAACAATGGTATCATCCTCGCGTTCAACCGGGCTGGTATTATTTGACGATCCGTCCCTTAATGAAAAAAGGAGGGCGGCTTCTTCTGCGCTTGTTGCCATACTTGATTTAGTAGCAGTAGGTTGGTGGCTTGGTGTTTATTATGTCATCAGTATTCGTTGACATAAAGTTTATTTGGGAACTGTTGGGAATTTTTATTTTCATTTGTGCGTACCTATTACCGATCGGTATCCTATTGTCACACCACCACATGAATTGCTTAGGTATCCAAAAGACTCCCAATTATAATAAAGTAAAAAATGCCAACTTATACTTTAACCACAGGTCGCAAAAATGAAAAAATGGAAAAAGTGGCCGGCCATTACCACACAGGACTTAGTCCTGGATGGTAATGGCCGGCCACTTTTTTGAGTTTTTTTATTTTCTGGAAGCTGCTTAAAGTATAAGTTAGCCATTTTCCGGGACCCAGATGGGACTCATTAAGCAATTCATGTGACCATCAATAGTGCACTTAAACACGGACTTAAACAAAGGCAATAATAATAGTAGTAGCAGATAAACCACAACAAACATGAAGAATGAAGAAGATGATGAATGCATATCAAAATTTGGTCATTACTGTCTTATGTTCTATAGCTCCAGTTTGATACTCAACTCGTCTACATCATCAATAATAAATAGAGAGAAGAAGGCCGATGATGATACATATAATAATACTTCTAATGATAAGAAGAAGAATCAGGCTGTTGGGAAGATATTGATAGAAACGTTAGATCGGATTAACGCAATCCACTCTATGAAACACCAACATAGTGATAATAATGACGCAATAGTGAGTTCAATTGCAAATCTAAAACAAGAACATACTATAATATCAAAACAATATCATGAAATACTACTCGAGTGTGGATTGTTGGATATAAATCAATTTATAGAGTCTTCGAGTAGTGGTATAAGATATAATGATACGCCAAGTTTATTGCAAATATATAATCAAATGCGAGATTCCATGCGTCAACGAGCACATCAAATATCAAGTTTACATCGTCAAAATTCATTATTTGAACTACTATCTACTAGGAGTTCATCGTCTCTTGAAGAAGAGGAGGAGATACCGCGACTTACACAAATAGAAAATATACAACATACAATATCCATAATACAAAAGTTTGTGAGCAAGTATAAAGGAAACGTTGGCTCACATTCCTTTTTGGCCGGTTTATATAAATTCATTGATTTGCAAATAAATCCAAAGCCAGATAGTAAACGTTTTGACCCAGCATACATTGTTAGATGGACTTTCAATGGATCAGTATTAACAGAGTCATGTCGATCGTGTATTGGTAAACACAACGAGAATGAGAGTGATGAACTTGCATATGCCCGAGAGGCAATTGAGGTATTATTCTCATTCTTAATATGGATTAAGGATGATATAGATTTGGAAGGTGGAGTATCGAATATGATGAAACCAATTGATATACATGATTTGGGGCACCTTCAAACTATGGATAGTAGTACATACAACAAAGAACACATGCTATCATTTGAGATTAACAAGAATGTGAGCAATTATACTTTGAAGCGCTTTCTTTCAGTATTACCAAATCCAAAGCGATTAGATGCTCGCGCAACTGGATCGTTGGAGGTTGTATCGTCAGTCAATCTATCATGTCAGAGATCGAATATTGAAGGAAAAGAAGACGAAGACTCTTGGTTTGTTATGATGATACGCTATTTCTTAGAATATTTCCATATAATATAAACAAATTCCTCTAGAAGACCACACTTCTAGTCTGCTACATATTATGGAGTCTCATACATACTTAACTGTAGGATACCCCTCTTGGTATCTTTTCTCAACACTTCGATTCTTTTTCTTCTCATACTAAAATTTCGTTGCAATAACGATTGCTAGGTATTGGATAGTAAGATGTATGCAATCCCTGAGAATTCTCCAGTCAATTCTACTCCTCCTAATTACAAGAAGAAGCTTCTTCATCGTCGGAGGCAGCAGCAGCAGAAAAAACAACATCATAAACCACAATCATCATGGCAAAAGAAAATCGGTATACTATTGGCCCTTTTTACAGTTACAACTTTATCAATTACAGGTGTCTGGATAGGTATGCGATATGCATCAATAACACAGCAAAATCAAGCATATGATTCTGCATTTGTTCCGCGCACTTCTCCTTATATAGATACTTCAGTATCAGATGGTACTGCTGCCGAGGAGCAAATTATTGATTCTATCTCCAATGACATAATGAGGAATGATAATACAAACGATGATATAACTCCATCCACTAATGGAGAGAATGATGACGGCGATGACGATGTTGATACTCTTACTGATAATGAAATCAATAAGAAAGAAGAATCAATTGTATCTGAGACCGCAGAGAATAATATAAGTGAAAATGCACTGTCAACTCAATCACAAGATGAAGATAAAAGCGACAATGATATTAACATTGAGGATGATGCAAGGGAAAAATCTGTTGAGGATGTAGAAGCACTGTCAATTCAATTACAAGATGAAGAGGTATTAACTCAATCTAAAGATGAAGATGCAAGTGATAATGATATTACAGATATATTCACACAACCAAGGGCATATTACAACGATATAAGTAGTACAGTCACCACATCTACACATAGTTCAAAGTTTCCAAGAATAATAACTTTACAAGGAGAGCTTCACGCTGAATCATACAATTTACGAGGATCATCAGATGATCGTGAAAAACGTACCATACATGTAAGCAAAAAGGAATTGAAAGAACAGAAGCGTCTATTAGATTCAGACGATTATAGTTATAGAGATCCATTGTATGAAGGGGAGTGTGTACCGATGCAACCATGGCAAGAAACTTCCTTCCCTAATTGCAATTTGGTAAGTCTATTTTGTTTACCATTCTCATGCATACGATACATATTCATATGTATCATCTAATAACTTATATTACTCTTAGTTTCATGAGTTAGACTTTTATGGAAAGTCACTGACTGATGAATTTGAATATTACACTTCTGGTGGATATAATGATATATTCTATCTGGATGAGAAAGATAAGAAAGATGATCCAGACCTTGCAATGAAAATTCTACAATATGGCACAGAGTATACAGATCGTAACTATGACAGAGTCCGGAGAGATGGGCTTATTCTAGAACGATTGACAAAGTCTCCATATGTATTGGCCACATATGGATTCTGTGGTTTTGATGTGCTAACACCATACGCTGGTGGAGGTACACTGTCTTCTCATTTAAGAGATTGGAGAAGAGGAAAAATACAATTGACAGACGAGCAACGACTGCAACTTGCGTATGAGATGGCAGCCGGCTTAGCTGCAGTACACGACATAGACGGAGAAGGATCAAAGGGATTATCAGCAGTGGCTCACGGCGACTTGAAAGGTCAGCAATACCTCTTTTTAAATGGACAAATGAAGCTGGGTGATTTCAATAGAGGCCGATTTATAAGAAGAAACTCCACTGCTCCCGATACTGCTTGCACTTACACAATCGGGAAGAATGATGCAGCATTCCGATCACCAGAAGAATACGAATACTTGCCTCAATCATCTGCCATTGATATGTATGCTGTGGGTAGTTTATTGTATGAAATGTTGACAGGCAACGAGGTTTGGCACGACACTAGTATGAAAGACGCACAACGAGCAATAAGGAGAGGAGAAAGACCCAAAATTCGTGATGATATATTGAAAAGTACGCATCCAGTAGATGTTGCGTTCCGAGATGCAATCGATATGTGTTGGGTATTCGATCCTACCAAACGTGCTAAAGCCAATGAGGTAGCTGCTTTCCTCCAGCAAAAGCTACGCGATATAAAGACTACTTAACAATAAAGAATTACAAGGCAACAATGGTGCAAGTAGTAAGTGCTAACACTTGTATCTACCTCTTGCAAGTGAGAGCACATTGAGCGGATAAACAATCAGCACGACAACACAGCAGATCCGATAGTGGTGCATGTACTAATAGAACTTCTAATCTTCCATCAATCCCATCAATCCCTTCTTTGTCCACTCCTTGAAGAGCTCCTCATAACAACTAAAGTCTCCATAATCCATTACTAGACTATCAACTACATCCTTTGTTACCAAACCCTCCTTGGTCAAGTCTTGCCAAGCCCTAGCGACACCACCACCTGTCAATTCACCAATATCGTCTTCTTCTCCTGAGAAGAATGCCCATGCTGTAGAATCCTGATTACTATATCCATCGCAAAGATTACTGAACGCTTCAGTTGCATCAGTCAACACTTTCAAGTCTTTATTTTCCGAAGCCCAGCGAGCATTGGCAGAAATGTCATCAGTAATATCATTCAACTTCTTGTTAGTGATTTTGCCTGTACTTGCAATAGTCTTGGTACGTTGAGCGAGTTTAGATGGCTAAAGGGAGATAAGAAAGACTTGAGTAAGGAACACAATACTCTAACAAACATCCTAATTTGTGCATATCATATGCATATCTTACCTTTGGTGGTTTTGCCTGAGCACTTGTCTTCTGTCTCTTGGCTTTCTTTGTATCAGTCATGTTGATTGTAAATGTATAATTTAACAATGAGGCAATGATTAAGTAAGGTATGCGTTGTATCAATAATAGTAAAAAGATTGTGTGCACATACTTACGGGATGAGTTCATCATGCACGATTTAACTTTTGTCAGTCTTACATACCTCTACGTACCTCTCATTCTTAAGGTACAAAGCTCATTAGATCAACACACAAACACAGTACAGCATCTCCAAAGAAGACGCACAATAAACACAATTATACGAATACTCCCCGCAAATCAACCCTCATGACAATATCCATGATTACTCAACGTTTACATTCGAGTATCAACAAAGCAGGCAATGACCACGCTAAAAGCTCGACTCACACTCTAGGTGGCAAACAAGATGACAATGATGATACTAATAATGACAAGACTGAACAAGGAGAAGGTAATCTACCACTCAAGAAACGTAAGAGAAGTCATGATGAAGGAGATGACGGCAACGACCAACCCTTGACTGAAGTTACGTCGTCGTCCTCGTCTACTAATACCACACTAACAAAGCCTACATCATCCTTAACCTTCTCAACATCATCCAAGAATGGTGGCTACTTCATCTTGCCAGAAGACTTTGAACACTTGACCGACTATTACGTACTACTCTTTGCACAAACAAAGGGTGGCAAAATGACTCAGTCTGAAATGCAAGCCAAGAAACGAAAGAGCACTGTTCACAGTGTTGGATTTCCTGGCATGAGATGTACACATTGTGGTGGAAATCAACGAGGCTCGTGCTTCCCATCATCTGTAAAGAATCTTGGTGGCTGTACGCCGACATTGCACAGTCACTTTACTACTTGTTCCAAGACACCAGCATCTGTGGCTCGTGCACTAAAGGCAGCAAAGAGTAAGCACAAGTCACAAGCAAAGAGTAAGGCTCCCGGTGCTACTGGTGTATTCTTTACCAAGCTATGGAAGAGGATGCATGACGAGTCATTCAATGGCACAAGTGGTCCTGAATTGCAAGTTGTGGTTGACAAGTTGAATGCAATTGTTGAAAAGCATCAACAGAACCAGAGTGTAGCTGCTGGCAAACGGCCAAGACAACCCAAACGAACAAGTCAACAACGACAAGACGTAGAAGCAGCAGCTCCAACTGATGCTGCCGATAATCCAATCACAAATGTTGTAAGTTACGAAGAAGATGCTTACCAACCATTGGACTACCGTCAACCAGCACCAGTACTAGCTTGGGGCAGCCAACAAGGCGAAACGTCGGCTCAAACAACAAACCAAGATGCAAGTCTAGTCGTAACAGAAGAAGACTTTGAAATCTCTCTACAATTGTTGAGAAGAATGACTCCTGATAATGATACATCTGTATTTGATAATGCTCCAGACGTGAATATTGATCCTGTGCCCGTGACTAACAACCAGCTAGCCACCAACACACATCAACAACAACCATCTCGTACTAAACAGAGAAAGAGAGGACGCCCAAAAACGAACAAGCAGGAGTTGGAAGTTGGTAAAACTAGAAGGTTCACTAGGGAGGCAGAGATCTTGTTGATGAAGGGTATGTTGAAGCACGGTACTAGAAGTTGGAAGAAGATATACGAAGAAGAGCCTGGACTACACCATATCAAACAGACAGCTCTCAAGGATAGAGCCAGGACGGCGCACTACAAGACAAAGTATGAGAGAGTACAGCACGATCCATCCCTTCTTGATCGTATCGACGAGTTGTGTGGAGCTCCTGATCAGCGTATATACACTGACGAGACTCAGGAGATTATGCATACACCATCACCAAACGTTTCATCATGGTACCCGGAATTACAAACTACGCCAGTTGATGATTGTATGATGACGACTGTTCAACATGCTGTTTGAGTTGAGTTGACTTGTCAATGGAATAGAATAAGCTTTTATTAAGCGGAGATTGATATCATTTATAACAGCCAATAAATCTCTACTCTTCTTTCTCTCTATTGATACCGATGCCATAATGGCATATCCGTTTTGTTTACCATATTATTTCTCTTTTTGTATGTCGTACACTACCAAGGTTAAGAGTTCAATCATAATCACATTTCATTGAGCTTATTCGATATCATCTTCATTGTTCGCTTCCTCTGTCATTTGAGTCATTGCATTCTCCACGCAACTCCACACTCTTCCAGCATCTTCACTAGTCATGACATTCATAAAAACTCTCTGCAACTGTTCATTTTTAGTCATCCCTTCTAAACCGATATTTCCATCGTATTCTTCATGCAGTATAGATACACATGGTCCCATTCTACAATTGCCCTGACAGCCACTATCTTCTATTACCATAGACTTCTCTAGCTTTGCATGTTGTGCTTGTGCATAAACTTCACCTAATGTATGATATTCATCGTATACACCGGCCTGTTTTAATTTGTTTGTGCAACTAGTTGATGTGCAAACTTTTATTGTAAATTGTTGTGCAATATCATGATTGAATGTAGAGGTACTTTGTTCTTTTATTATGTCATCAGCTGCAGATACTCGAAGTCGAGTAGAGTAGGAAGATGCATATATTAGTTGCAATGAAAAGGATTCTGTTGTAGAGATCATCGAAGCAGATACAATTGCAGTTGCCAGGAGGATGGCACTAGACGTTGATATCATGGCTTTATTGTATTATATCCAAATTATATTACAAAGACAAAATTGTTTGATATGATATGTTTTTATTGCAAAAGGATATGAATATGATTCAATTTCATAGGATCTCTACTACCTCTCAAGAAACACCCCGGTATATAGTACTGTACTAAAGTCTAGAATAGATCTTCTAATAACCTTTCATACGCTAAGGTATTAACTGCTCATATAAGGATTAAAGCTCGATGAGTCATTGCTAGATATCTACATTGCTTGACAAAAAGAGAGGATGTGTGTGGTGTTTAAGTAGAGAGAAGACCATTATGCACTAGAGAGGGAATGAATATTACCGTCACAATCATAGGTAGTACCTCCGCACATCATTCTATCGTCCACCACTAACTACCCATCATCATGAGGGAATATGCAAAGCAAATGGCAGAGTATTGTGATTCAATCACTGGAATCGAGGGTTCATCAGGGGTAAGTATCATACAAACATACACATAATCACACATCATTATTTTCCCCATGTTATTGTTATCTATACTTATTGCTAACTAAACGTATTAGTATATTGTGCTTCTTATATTTACCATTCTCGGTTATATATGGATTAATGATGGATTCCAGATAAATGGATCGTCGAAACAAGTAGAGGAGGAGGAGGAGGAAGAAGAGGATACTCCCGATCCTCTTCGTAATTTCACCACTAAACAATTGAGACACTTTGATGGCAAGGTTGATGACAAGACAGAGGAAGCAAAACCAGTATATCTATCAGTTAAAGGTACCATTTTTGACGTATCCAAAGGTCGTGACTTTTATGGACCAGGTGAGATTGATATGACATTTGATGTATATGTTGCATCGGTATCCTTGATGTGCACTCACTCTCCACCTCATCGTGGAAAAGGTGGACCATATGAATGCTTTGCGGGTAGAGAATGTGGGGTAGCTTTGGCTACAATGAGTTTCGATGAATCACTATTGGATGATTTGGATGGATGTGAGACTTTAGGCGTGGGGGATAAGACAGAGTTGCAAAATTGGCTAGAAAAGTTTGAGCATTACAGATGCTATCCAATCAAAGGAAAGTTAATCCCCGACAATAAACTACCATCGTCTGATAGAATAATATCAAAGGAAGAACTTGCAAAGTATAATGGATCAAAACAGGATACGCCGACAGGAGACCATGAAGGATATGCTACATATCCAATATATATGGGGGCGTTGGGTAAAATCTTCGATGTGTCATTTGGTGGCGTCGAAATGTATGGAAAAGATGGACCATACAACCGATTTGCTGGATTAGATGCGTCCCGTGCTCTAGCTTTAATGAGCTTTGATCCAAAAGATGCTCAGAATCCAGATATTAGTGACCTCGACGAAAAGAAGATTAAAGTTTTGAAAGATTGGGTGAACACATTTGAGCATAAGAAGGGTTATCCCGTGGTCGGTAAATTAGCATAAGAAGTAATAGTTACTTGTATCATAAGTAGTCAAGGTATGTTTATGTACAAAATTATTCACTATCTTCTCTTCGAACACTGATACATGTACATACTGAATTTGACCTGCTCTACTGGTACATCTTTGTTAAACATTAGTTGCTTACTCTATGGCAACTATAGGCTGACTTTCAGCTCCCAAACCCTCACTATTCTGTCTTTTACTTTCAGACTTGTTAATATTTCGTGGCTTAAGTTTGCTCTTATGCAATACGTCCCCATTCTCTCTATGCACATTGAGAATCATATCTTCTCTACCAACATCAAATGAGATGAATCCCCCCCTGACCCCCGAACTACCAGAGTAGTCAGTATCATCTGCAAGGAGGTACTTCAGTTCACCCCCAGGAGGCAGTGAACTTTTCATGTTGGAGCCATAACAACAATTATGCCCCACTCCTGACAAAATGTAATTCATAGCTTGATGTTCAAAGTGAAACTGGCAGTGTTCATGGCCACTCAAATATGCCGTCACGCCGTACTCCTTTAAAAATGGGTCAAGATTCTTGAGTAATTCAGGCGTACCACCATGGCTGCAGGCACTGTATATTGGATAATGGCCTGCCACCATTAAATAGTCCGCTTTCGATTCTTTTAAAGCTTGTTTCACCCACTCTAGTGTGACGGCGGCTGTATTCACAGCCTCGGCATTATTCACATCCACTCCAGGAGGGGGTTGAAAATACTCTTCAGCTGTCCATGATGACGTTGGCGGCCCACCTTCTGTTCCTCCTCCACCATTATCTTCCGGGAAACATATGTTTCCTGCGAGTTGAATGGTATCAATCATTATTATTTCAAGTGTAACGGGAGGTGAATTGTCATCGACTGAGAATTCACGTACAATTCGATGATTGTAATCTGGGAATGACCAACGTTCATTGGTTTCAGTAAAGTCTATTTGTTTCGTTATATCTCCACAGTAATCGTGATTACCAGCAATTACATACCTAATAATTTATGATAGGGTAAGGTGTTAGATAATGTCGTGAACAGATGCATATATTTGGACAACAAAATAAGAAAATAATCACTTACCAAGGAACTTGCAACTCTTCATGATTATATACCTGATCAAAAGTCGCGTCATATCTCATCTTCCCGTCTATACCCTCCTGAAATCCATTCCAATAAAAATTATCTCCAAGTGATATTATAAATGATGCAGCTGGGCGTTGATCATCTTTTTGCTGTTCATTCGATGATGATATAACACTACTCCCAGCAGATGCAACGCGTGCCATCCCCTGAGCAGTTTCGTATTGTTCCTCTGTATAGTATGGATATGTACTCTGACCACCCCAATCACCTATTGCCAAAAATCGTATTCGATCAGCAGTAATATGTTCGTGTGAAACAGCATTCAATAAAGTTGAACATGATAATGATGTTAAAGAAAGTAGAATGGTGGCGGCTATTGCAAAGGCAAAATTAGCTGTCGACAAACCACCACGGCCGCCGCGTCTTCTTCTCTTTCTATTAAACTTGGTCTCCATTGATATTACACTACCAACACCTTATTGCAACGTACTAGCTTGTTGCCGCTGCCTATTTCGAAGTGGGTTCAACTCTTTATGTCACACGCGTTCTTATCTAAGTTGAGGACCGGTATCCTATTATACTGAATTTATCACATACTTGAACACACAAATACCTGTACTTTTGCAAAAGCTCTCTGCATACCTATAATATCGTTGTCCTAGCAATGCAATATCAAGAACTCAACTTATTGAATTGACGAGTTGCCATGCGTTTGGCCGTATAACTAACTCAAAAACAACGACTCATTCAGTCTCGGTATCCTTTAGTCTCACTCATATCATCAAATATTCTTCAGGTTCAGGGTGGGGGGGCGTTGGAGATCTATTCCTTGACTTAGTTCGAAATCAATAGTTGCCCATTCAAAACTGAGCATTTCATCGTTCCTTCAGTTGATGTCATTTAGTCGAGCCAATCAAGGGTATCCTGGAAAGTTGTTGTCTACTCTTAGTATCGTAAGCTGCCGTCTTATCCTATTGAATCATTCTCTACTTGAGTATGTCTTCAGCTACATCTTAAAGTTTAGAGCATCCTACTTTGCTCGAATATGATGTCAGTTGAGTCGGATATCATCAATTAAATAAGCAGAGAGCATGTCCGAATAGAGTATATATATACGACAAACAATATCATGGATCACTTGCTTATCAATGACGCATATGTACTCGGCAAATGAAAGAGTATGGTATTTCTATCTCTTTTACTACGGAAGCTTATGCTGCCTGCAGATATAAGAAAGCAAAGATACTTCGGTTGAACATATCAATCAGACTGTTATATCTCTCTTTTTTTTACCTCGATACCAATAGATAGAGAACCCAAGATATCACACTTCTAATACAACTCTCGCTAAAACAAACTAAACTCTAACACAAACTAAATTTCACGTAACACCATTGGATGATGTACAAACTTATCAACCATCTCTTGAGTACCCGAAACAGCAACAGCGATATCATTTGACCAAGGAGCAAAGATGGTTAGGTTGGAGATGAGACTAGGGGGAGCGTACCTCATATCCTTGAGTGGCAAATGAATAAGTTGCTTAACGTTTGATCCGAGTGACAAGCCGCCTTTGGGTGAGAATGTACTCCAATTGGTACAGATTGTGAGATGAATATCTTTCATCAAGTTGCTTGCCTGGTTGACTTGACGACGAGCCTTGGATCCTGATACAGGCTCGTAGTTTCCTCCACTAATGGACTTACGAATGGCTTGAGGACTTGTGTAGTCTATGATATACGTATCGTATATATTGTATGATCATGATAGTGCATGATGCGGTAAAGTAGATGAGTATTAATTCGGTTTGCAAATCAACAGATAGGATATAGATTCTCAAACATAAGATTCATAACTCACCCGCTTCACCATAAATCACAACATGAATATAGTTTGGAGCATCATATCTTTCCAAGTTGGGTACTTTCCCTTTGAAGTTGATAGACATGGTTCCAAAGTATTTGTCAACTTTATCTGGCTTTGCAATGTTGAAACAAGTAGAGGTGATGACGTCATTTGTAGAGATGAAAGGACAGTTGAACTCACACGTGGATGGATCATGTTGGGCCTTGACTTGATTGATATAATCCTTATCAAGCAAGAAGGTACGTTGTTGAAAGGTCGGTCCTTCTGATAATCCAATAGACTTGCGGAGGAAAGAGCGCATCTTATCTCGAACAAATAAAAGCTTAAAATATGTACCAGTTATGCCTTTCTCGTCCTTATTCTTGCCCGTGAGGTTATCAATACTCTCAAGGACATCCAACTTACGAGTAGGATCAATAGTATGAATCTCAGATGCTGGATCTATCATCTGATACAAGTTGTAGAAGGTAGCTCCATCAGCAATCCTATGCGATAAGGATACCACCAAAGCAAATCGTTTGAATTCACTTGACTCTGGGACGAGAGATATCTTGAACAATGGCTTGTTTGTATTGACAAGATGTTTGGACGGCTCTAGAACTAGATCATAGAGTTGTGTTACCTGATTCATCTCCGTCAAGTCCATCCCAAACTTGAGCTTGCCTGACAAATCAGGAAGACTCGAGGTATCTTGGAGAGAGAAGAATTGAAATACCCTATCAACATCGCTCGTAGTTGGTTCAATGTTGGCATTGTATTCAAGCCGCATTGGAGATGATCCACGAAGTGATCCAAGTAGCCAAGGATTGGCAGTCAGAATCTCCTTAACCCTAGGACGGATGACTTCTACGGCCGTGTTTGCATCCCCCTCGAACCATGTCAATGATGAAATGCCTGCAGCGAAGGCGTCGGTGTTCTCCTCAAAGTCAAACAGATTAATGACAGTATCATATTGTTGTTCATCATCTTTAACAACGACTTTCTCGTCATTCTTCTTCTTCTTTGTTAGGCTTGACCAGATAGTACCCTCTTGAGTTGATTTGGATGTTGTTGTATCAAACGAGGTATTCTTCTTCTCTTGATGATTACTGATGGGTAGAATATCTCCAAACGAATCGAAGGACTTGCATGGTTCAATCTCTTCTAAACTAGGTCGATTGATGATGTTATTGTTGTTCTCTGTTGTATCAACAATGATATCAGTATCAAGAGGCGAATACTTGCGGTATCCTAACTTAAAGTTGTTGTGTCGTTTAGATAGATGAGAAGAGGGAGGAGAGAACGCCGCCGCTACCGATGATGGAGCGCTTGTAGATGAACGTAGAAGAGCCGCTAGAGCGTGAGGAAGGAAGTTACGAGGGCACATGGTCTTTGTAGGTATAGTATGGGTAGTTGAGTATTGTTATCAATGTTGCAAAAGAATTATGAGAGGAGGTGTGTGAGAGTAGAGGGCTTGCTAAAGTTTTGTACCGGTATCCTAGAATGACATGACAATGAACACCCTACTCCTCGAGCTCATAAATTTACAAAACCAATCCAAGTTACATCAAATAACAAGCAACCGCTCATCATGATTATATCTCCTACAATCATTAGCCTACTAGCGACTCCGCTGACGGTATCAAACTTCGTCATCGTATGTCAAGGATTCACTGCTCCTATTACTCAACATCGTATCATCCCCCGCACTATATCTTCTCTTCACTACAAAGATGAGGATACCAGCATGACAACCGGGCAAGATGACGCCGTAAATGCTCTTCTTCCGGACAAGAATCTACTGGCATCACGTAATGTAGACGCTGAACAGTTTGTTGCTGATGCTTGCGGCATCTATGGCTTGTGTGATATTCAAGATATCGAAGCAGCTTTATCATCATCTCAGCCACCCAAGAAGTCGGAATCCTTACGTGCTATTACATTTGAGGATGATATCGAGAAGTATTTTGATATTACTAAGTACTACTATGCTCTTGACAATGAGTATGCAATTGTAGACGATACAACTGGCGAAATGGTAGGCTTTGTATGTACTACTGGACGTGTTGATATGCCGGCAGGTCGAGAGAGTGGTGGTATCCCATTTGCTGAAGCTAGTCGTCACTTGTCAGCGGCTGGTTCCGTAGCAACAATTCTACGTAATCCTGAAAAGACTATGTAAGTGTCGTGTGATATCGTTTGTTATATCTTGTGCTCAATCATAGATCAATTCACCTTCTTCACTCAAACTACTTCTCTTCTCGAACCACTTTACATAGGTTCCACTACCCTGCATCTAAGTATCACATCGACGTATATCCAAACAAGGGTAAGGTACAGGAAGAGCTTGCTAAGATCAATGGTGGTGAACTCTTCTCTGCAACTGCAAACGACCCAATCATCTTCGTGAGGTGAGTAGATTGTATTTACATGTTGCGGTATCCTAACTTCATCTCTCACTAAACACTATGCCATACCATCTTCTCTCCTACAACAGATGCAACAACTTGTCTAAGCAGTCTTCCTCGTGTGATATTCTCCTTGAGACTGATGATACAACTTATGCCGCTGAGTGTAACTTCAACATCATGCCGGCTACCAACAAGAAAAAGAGTGGCGTGAAGTATCCTCAAACTTCTGAAGATGTTCAGTCCAACAAGAATCCGTATAAAGCAGCTGTTGGTTCGTTGAATGGCATCAAGAGCTTCTCTGGGTATCACAGTACCATTGGTCATTGGCTTACGATGGAGGGATCTCTTCCTTCTAATTGTCTTGTCGACTTCTATGATAAACCAAGCCTGTCTCATTCTGCCTTGCTCTTCCACAACGGTGATCTAATCGGTAAGGCAATCTCTGAATTCACAGACATTGATCTCCCTTTCAAGAAGAGTGATTTTGGACAAGAACCTGGTATGAAGATGATTTCGTGGACGGTAAGATATTGATAATTGCTTGTTGTGCTTGTTATCATTATCATTTCTCTCGGTATCCTAAAGCCTCTAACTATTCATATTATCACAGTGCTCCTTGGAGAATGCCCTCTCTTCTGACATTGATTCCGACCTCAAGTTTCAATCCAAGGTTATCCTCGGTAGTGGTGAGATTGGCAAGACGGGCTCGACATACACTGTTCAATGTCAAGTCAAGCAGGGAGAAAGTGTGATTTACAAGGCAACAGGTACTTTCATTCTCGAGCCAGTCAAGTTTCTCAAGGCTGAATTCCGCCATGCCATTGGAAACAAAGACTTTGATATGCTATGGAATAAGCTTGATGTAAATGGTGAGTAGCATAGATCAATTATGGAATGTGATCAGTAGATGTTCTAGGATACCGCTCAACATATAACTTTGTGTTTGCAATATCTCGTGCATCTATCTCCAGGAAATGGCGTCGTTAGCCGTGAAGAACTTCAACAGTTCGTGACCTCAAGTGGAATTGGAGATCTTAGTGACGCGGAGTTTCGAATGCTCTTTCCTGACTCTATGGATGAGGACTTTAACGATGATATCTCACCTGATGAACTTGCGCACTATTTTAACTCGCTCCATCTTCGTCTCAAAGAGGACTTTGGCAAGAGCATTGCCGAGTTCCTTGAGAATGGATGCAGCAAAGAAGTATCCATACTATGGTCAAAGCTTGATATTGATGGTGACGGCGTGGTTAGTGTTGAAGAACTTTCCCTCTTCATTGCAAGCGAGTTGAGTGGCTTTTCTACCGATGAGGTTGACGTTCTTCACAAGGAGATCGATACCAATGGTGACGGGGTGGTTGACTTCTCAGAGTTTAAATCCTACTTGTACTCTCTCAAGTTCCATCATGATTTTATTGAGCATGGCTTTGTTTGTGTACCAAAGGTCTAATAAGATACTGAGTATGTTGTTGATGTGTTACATCCTGTGTGTATAAAGAGAAAGGATCTAAGATTAGTTGAATACTAAAGAAACAAAATAATCGTCTCCTAGGTTATCACTTGGTTTAGATCTTACAGATGATAATATACAAATACGTATACCCTCCTTTCGATATATCCTCTACCTATGATGCTTCTCTTCCCTCATATCTCTTTACATACCTCGTTCAGATTTACTTACTTCAGAAACTGTTGAATCATCTACTTCCCCGGCCTCCATTACATCAAAGCTCGCATCGTCGATATCAAGAAACTTTGTTGGGGCATCTTGAGTCCATTCTGAGCGGCCACTAACCTTTGAACGGCATATAGGGCACACATTCAAGTTGTGGGTAGAATTGCATTTGGCACAAAGGACATGTCCGCAGGGGTCAAGAATGAAACTTCCCTTAACTAATTGGCATTCCTTGCAACTAGTAGCCTTCTCAAGCCACCAGGTAACGTGGTTACCCTTACCCTTGACCTCAACCCCATCAGTCTTTGATAGTTCAAAACTAATAGCAGGAGCATCTTGTAGTAAACGGTATGTTACTTCAGAGACTTGAATTTTCATCTTCTTGGAGGTCTTCTCAAGCCTAGAAGCGTAGTCGATAGTATCTCCAAAGAAGGTGTAGTGAGGACTGCTTGTTCCAACAACACCTGCAACTACAGAACCTGATGCAATTCCTGATCTGATGTAGAGCTTGTCTCCATTCGTGGTCAAGAAGATATTATCAACATAGTTAGTTGCATCAATGGCAAATAAGGCTACACGCTTGGCAGCCACACGAGCTGATTCTGGATTTACGGCACCACCAACAACCATGTAACGATTGCCTACAGTTTCCACTTTGTAGACACCGTGCCTCTTGGCAATTACATCGAGCTGGGTATACAAATCGTTAAGCATATTCATAACTTGAACAGGAGTCATACTGTTCTTGCTTCCAGAAAACCCAACAAGGTCGGCATAGAAGACGGTAGCCAGGTTGTACTTCTCGATAACAGTCTGTCCTCGTGTGATCTTCTGTATTGCCTTGGGGGGTAACATCTTGTGAACAAGAGTACGATGAAGTTGCCCTTTCATAAGAGTTAGAGCGGTAAGGAAGCTTAGAAGCAAGGCAACGATAATGACGGAAGCAACAGCGCCGCTCCACCACTCTGGCTCCCAACCTTCAACAATACCGACTCGGTTCTGCCAAATGCCGTGTAGCGATTCATGATGATGAAAGAGAGGGAGAACCATTTGTTAGTGTTGGCTTGCAAAAAAATCAAATAAAGGCAAACCAAAGTCAAACAAACCAGTCAATGACCGAGGCATTATAATACAAGCATTCGCACGATAAAACGCGGACAAACCTGCCAAATGCCGTGTAGCGATTCAGTTTCGATAATGATAGAGTTGGTATCATCAAGTAGATGACTGTTTGGAGATTGAGCAAGCTCTCCAAAGTTCTTCGTTGGTGCACCCTTTGGACCAAACTGAAGCTTCTCTACATCTTCTTCAAGACGATTCAACTTGAAATCCATACCGACATTAGAAAAGCGTTCATAGATGTTACTTCGCTTCTTCATTTCACCCCAGTTTAGGTAGTTCATGATGAATCCCCATACACCTGCAACTTCAGTTCCTTGAATATCTGTCAATGAGTTCTGAATGTTTCCCAAGGAGAAAGCTCCATCTTCAGTAAAGGTATTGAACTCATCATCTTGACCTGGCTTAGTCCATATTCCGAGGTGAGTACAGAAGACTTCCATATCCCCAGCCATAAATGGGCCGAATACATGAAGCCCTTCCCACTTCTTGACAAAGAGGTCCTCAACTACCATTGACCAGAAAGGGTGATCACTGTTACTCATATCCATACCAGAATCCACCATTGCCATGTTCTTCTTGTGCTCTAGGCATGCGACATTGCGCGGCATCAAACGATACCTTACAAGCAAGCCATCCAAATCACTCTCCGATGTACTAGTTGATACGAGCTCGTCCCATTTTTCCAAAATTTCTTCATCATCACAGATGCCCTCAATGTTACGAAGGTTGGCAAGGCCGCCCTCTACTGGAACGTTATTCTCCAGAAGATTAGCGGGATACCTCCCCATCTTGAAGGCCAAATCATCAAAGTAACCACTGTGGGTAACGGCCTCCCTCAACGAATATAGAGGTAAGAAGGCCCTCTTGAACTCGTTAGCAAAGTATGTGGCAGTCTCCCTAGCAACAAACTCGGCAGTCTGCTTCCTATCCTCGATGTACGCATCCTTCTCATTAGTAATAGCCCACATACCCACACCAATAACAATCCCCATAACAGCCAACGAGCACAACCAAATATGTGGATGTGAAACAACAGTCTTGAGAAAGTGACGTGCTTCATAATACATGGATAGGAAGAAGATTGAGACGGCAGATGGATTCCATGCCTTCTTTTCCTCGAATTCATAATCGGAGATCACATCCTCATCCTTCTCGTTGTGGACGACGTTTAGACTATCCCATACGGATTCACTTGATAGGAGACGATTCCAGATGTTAGAAGAGCCGGCGGAACTACCATCGCTGGCTAGATATCCAGAACTTGAAGATGCCTTGGAGGAGTATGTTCCTGTGGTATTTGAGTCGGTCGTTAGACGACGTTGCTTTATGATTGGTACGCCTGTTGATGCATTCATTGTTGATTGTTGATTGCAATTGCAATGTCGACGAATTCGTGTTGTAGTTAGGTTAGAGATCGATACTCTGTCGATGATATTATATGATATGGTTCTGTAATATATCTATTTATGTGCAATCGTATAATGGTATTATGAGCTGTTTGTGCAGTATTGATTCATGAGCTCTTGCAACAGTAGTGATTAGTGATTGCCCTAGAGCCGCCCATGCAAAAATTGTGACACTTTAGGCAGTTCTAAATTTCATCTCTTCCCTAGAAGCCTCTTGAAGTCATCTGCCTCACAAAATGAGTGTACCAATGCCTTACAAAATGAGTACATGAATGCAGTGTAACAGAGCAACATACATACGATAACTATTGAATGCTCTTAGACTATAATTACTCCAGATGATGGTAGCGATAATATATTATGTAAGTCTAAAAAGGATACGGTATCCTGCAAATACTAAGTAATAGTAGACTATCTGTTTAGCTACAACAGTGTAAGAATACACCTTCATTTGTAGGACAACATACACCGAGCAATCCCTCTGCTACACATTTTTCATGACTTGAACACCTTGCCAAAGTTGATTGAGCATTAGCAACTTTTGGGGCAGTGTCTGCGTTATTTTTGATCGAAGATGATGAAGAAGAAGTGTCATCTTGCTCAGGCGTCTCACTGCCGGCGTCGATATCTTCATCACTCATAACATCACTATCACTATTGGATACTTCTACAGTTGTGCTGGATGAAAAGCCTTCTCTGGTACTTAACCAGAATAACACCTGACTTTTAGACAAGCCGGGATCTAATTGAGTGCTGATCAAGTTTTGTGCTTCAAGCCAAGCCGCATTTGGGTCGATAATAGCTTCATTACATATCGAATATCCTCTCCAAGCATTCTCAACTGAGTCGTTGTCACTAAGTACTGATCGTTCTCCCTTGACATAGCCCTTGTCAAACAACTCGGACGTTATTGCAGTGACAGGCATGAAGTTGATTAAATGTACATATATGTTATCATTGCCGAACCAGGTAGTAGATGTCACGTCAGTCATGCCAAGGTTACCGACCATGTAGTTCTTTCGAAAGGCAGCGTCGTATGCGATTGGTATCAAGCTTGAGCCTTTGTTGCTAGGCAATGTTACATTGGATGAGCCACTGCTACTCTTGGCAGCTGATTTCTTACCTTGAGTAGGAGCCGTCATGTGCCAATATGTTTTGGCTCCAGTCATTTCGGTTGCAAGTAGCAAGCGAGTATAATCTACCATGCTACTACTACTACCCCATCTAACCCTTGCCCATAGGTATGCTCCAAAGTAGCAATTGATGGCCTCACTTGAACTCTCTTGAGACTTTCCATCAGCGAAGGGAAACAAGCCACTTGCAAATGAATGGCCATCGAACCAAGACTTATGCCTTGCCAACGGAAAGAATATTTCCTTTCCAACATTGTTTTGCCTGGTATTGGCACTATTGTTTGCAACATCATAAAACAAGGCATCAACGAATGGTCCATACTGTGATATAAACTTTGGATTCGCTCTTCCCAGTATTGCTGAAGCATAGAGAACATAACCATAGTGAAAGTGGTGATCGTTATATCTAGCGTTGCCAAAGTCTCTGTTGATATCTTCCAGTCCCTCCTTGGATAGAATTCCTCCCAATTGAGCATCATAGACCAATCTCTTATCATTTTCATCCCCTACTAACCACATTGTCAAATACTTTTCTAATAAGGCGTATGCTTTTCGTGCAGTAGTACTTGATCCTGAATTAGACGAGGAAGATGATGATGGTTGTGTCGACTTTGAAGAAGTTGCAGTCTTTGTGGTGTTCTTTATTTGGCTCACTAACTCATCGATCTCTTTATTATTTGCTGCATCGACGACCTCTGCTACATGTGCCAGCTAAGGGTGGACAAGAAGTGTAGGCAGAGGTGAGAATAAGAAAGTATTTTAGGAATACATCAAAGATCAATACATATCAAATGAACTTACTTGTGCTATTCTAGCAATCTGTTTACCGAATCCGTATGCCCCGTTACTAATCACAGGCAGATTGATGTTTAAGTCAGACTCCACATTACTTATAATCAGATCACGAATCGACTGATCTAAAGTTGATATCGCAGTCGATTCATGAATGATGGGACGTTGACTTGTGGCACTAGTTTTGGTGGCTGACAAAGTCTCGTCCCCGAAGCCCAAGAATGTGAGTTCTTCTTCGTATGTCCAGATATTACCAGTAACGGGGGTCATATCACCCTTGATACTTTGATATGTAAGATCAAAGCTATCTTTATGGAGAAGCAGCTCTTCAGCAAAAGAGATAGAAGCTGCATGGTGTGGTAAGGCTAACATCAAAAGAGGCACACTTGCGCCGGGAGAGGATGACGTCATGTGACTTGTCTTGAATGCAAAGGTAATTCGACCAATGTTGTTCTCCGTTTTCTTCTGCTGTTCTCCTGCTGATAGTCTTCTACGGCCCTTGTTAAAAGAATTTGAATGAGATGATTTCGTAGTTGCTAAAGGATGCCGTGTTCCTGATATAAAATCCCATGAAACAGACCCTTCTGTTGGATATGCTCCTGCATGATAAATTAGACGTTTGGCACCAGTAGAAGTTGCTAACTCCTTTGTATCCAGGGACTTAGCTGTCGTTGTTGATGATGACGACGATGATGGAGGAATTATAGCCACCCGAATAACTCCAGAATACTTCAAAAGAGACTGTATTGATCGCCTTGCTGCTTTATTGAACTTGAACGTAACAGGTTCAGATGCAAACACTAACATTGTCAGCCCTTCCTTTGTAGTGACTACAAACTGTACACCTGTAATGACCTTTTCATGCTTTGTTGAGTCTGATGTTATAGCACAGATGCCCAGCTTCTTCCCCGGCGTTGCAGATGTTGTGGATGATGATGATGATGCTGTCATCCGTCTATGTTGTGGTTTTGGTAGTGGTAATATAGATACAGAGGCTTCATTAAAAGGTGGTGGACACTCGATGTCAACAAAATCTGATAAAGCAGAGAGTTCGGTAGCCAATCCAGTATACTTGGCCGTGATATAAGGAGATCCTTGTACAATATATGTCTCCCAATTGCCATCAGTGCTACTAGTTCCAGCATAGAATCTTAATGTGACACTCAAACTGTCAAACCGTACTATATGTCTGGTATGTATTTCCTGTACAGAACCAAACGAAATATCTGGGGCAAATGCATCTTGAATACCCTTGTCTTTTACAACTCGTCGTGCGGCAGAGTAAGACGCTTGCAGCTTGCCAAGTTTTGACCACTGATATGCATATGGATACGCCACAATAGGATATGAGAATTGATTGCTCTTTGTTTCTTGTTTCTTTTGTGGAAGTAAAACTAGATTAGTCCAGAAACTCCCAGTTGGGAATGGTACTTTGAGAAATCTTTTAGGAGAACTTGCAAGTCTCCGCCGAGTATTTCCATCACTAGGTGATACGTGTTGATCATACAATAGAGATGGATGGAAAAGTGATACATCCATAATACTCGACACTGAATCACCAAATGATTCTCTTCCAATCTGTGTATAGGGCACACCATGCCACGTTCCTTCTGGTGATGACGAAGAGGATGAGGATGTTGCATTCTGATCAGTAGTAGATATTATTGTTCTGCCCATATGATGATTATATTCCACATATGCAAGTGCTGCAATTGAACACAAACATATCCCTACTGCTAGTCCCAAGCAAACTAACATATAGGGTGGATCATCTGCATAACTTTCCTGATGACTTTTGAAGATCCACCACAGTAACCCCCGTCGTTTCCCTTCTTCATCTAATGATGATAAATATCTCTTTGTAAAGTTATCGTTCGTTAATAATGTACTTTCATCTGGATCACGAGAGTATGCTAGTGTATCCAACTCGTTTGTGATAACATTCAATCCGATAAGTGTTGGATCACTACTACCATTTGTACCACTGTGTAAACTGCCGCGAGATATATGTTTCCTTGGGGATGCACCTGTTCGTTTAGGAGTATCATGTGGCATCTGCATGTTGTTTCCCTTATTATCATTATTATTAGTAGACGTTTCTATATCAACCTCGTGAACACTCTCCTCATCCTGCTCAATAATACTGGGTACATCGCTTTCACTTGCAGTAGGAGAAAGGAACATCATAGACTTTAAAAGTTTGTCTCCTCCTTCTCCTCCTCGTTCATTTGGAGCTGGTGAACCTGATAATAATAGATTTTCTCCTAATAGTGATTCAGTATCATGAGTATTGATAGTCAATGCTGCACTTCGTGCACTCTGGGCACTAATATTGCGTCTGATATTGGAAGAGGAAGTATTTTGTGGAGTGGACAAATTTGTATCTTTGTTCTTATTGTGAAATGGTGTTGCTGCAGCATCTTGGTTACTGCTACTCGACGACGTCGATCCATACCCTTCCCTTTTCATATTCGGTTAGTATTTAATAATACAATACGAATAGGGCGTTATTACCAATGCACCTCTTCTTCCTCTCCCCTGCATTGATTTAAAACAACTCTTGTATAAATATCATTCAACGTCCTCCGTCATTGAACTCGCGGTATCCTTTTTTTGAGTCTCGAGATAGAGTCTCGGATTTACTAGACGTAGGCGCAGTAATGCAACAGTCCTTGTAATTGTGAACCTCAAGTGAACCTATTCTATTTTCTTGCTAAGATTGGAGATTTAGCTCGCAATAGGAGAAGGCTCTATTCAATAAGTATAGCGCAGGGAATTTACATGTGTGTAGTTGTATAATAAGTGCGATGGGGCGTGCACTATGGCAGTTCTTAGTGCGGAAAAGTTACTATTCCACTTAATTACAAATTACAAACTGTTTCCCCGATTCTAAGCTTCATTTCACTAAATTACCCATAGCAACTCCTCTCTCTTTCTCCTGAATATCAGCTATCAATTAAGCCAGGTGCATCCTCTTCAATGCGCCAAGGAATGCTCCTCGGTTATCCCCCCTCTTGTAAACTTTTGTCAACTTTGTTTCATCCTTACCCAATAATCCCAATGCCTTCTTATGTTCAACTTCTACTAATCTTGCTCCCTTTCCGCCAGGAAGATCAAATGCCCTATCACGAGGTTGTGCAGTGCGCATATTATATTCAAGCTCCTCCAATGGCGATGTATCGCATGATCGTCTTGGTATTGCTCCAATTCGATAATAAGCACCTAACACTGTGGCCTTACCATCAATAGGTGCCTCTTCCTCTATAACTTCTTTATCGTCACCTTCATCCGTATTACCAACAAAACTTTGTTCAACAAACATATTCATTAATTCACGTTCCTCTTCACTAATTCCTTTTAAATTTGATTTAACAAATGATTCGTCAACACGGAATACATCCTTCCCTAATGCCTTCGTCAATATACTACCACCACGTAATCTCAATACCAAATGCAATGTAGCATCATCACCAATATTATAATCATCAACAGTCTTACCATCCTGTAGTTGTTGTCCACCAAAGATAATACGCTGTTGTTCGGGAGGGATACCCTCCTTCTCGGCAATCTTGGCTTTCACATCCTCGATTGATTCACCCTCTTCTATTTCAATTGATACTGTTTTACCTGTTAATGTTTTAACGAATAATTGCATACCACCACGGGGTAAAGTAAGGGCTGACGTTAGTGCTGTTGAAGGTCGAATTTGTGCACGATTATTAGTGTTGCCAATGAAGGGTAAACGACGGCCGGTACATGATTGAGACAATAGGATGGATGATGCCACTATGAGGCATGATTTTGATGATACCATTGTGCTATCTGTATGTTATCTTCTCCAAGTGTTGCAAGTTACACTCAATCAAGTTATTGGCATTTCGAGTTTCGAGTTTCGAGTGGAACATCATGCTGGTCTCGTGACGGATTACGAGACCACGAGCAAGAAAAACAAAGGGATCTGGAGTTGGCCGTCCATCGCAATTGTTATTTAGTAGATGCAAGAGAAACACACTGGATATATACGAGTAGCCATTAATCAGTTTCATTCACAATAATAATATGGCTGAATCGATATCAAAAGATGATACATCAAACAAAAGTAATGAACTTATAACATTCGATAATGTACCATGGCCAGTACGACCATCAGTCGGTATTAATTATAACTTTGTAGTACTAATGTATACAGTTGGATCTATAATAGCTGCATTCTTTTATCTATTAGAAAAACAAGTATTAGATCCACTATTAGAAGAAGGTAGCAGTGACAACAATAATACACTGCAGAGTAATGATATAAAAGAATCAGAAATAAAAGGAGAAGAAGGGGGTGAAGATACAAATCCATGGAAAGAGTTTGCAAGGGGAATGGCTGGGATGTATGTAATATTTGCACCATTTATACCATGTTTGATTTGGAGCTTTGTTGTTAGATATTATTGGTTGAAGGAAACAGATAATAATACAACTAGAGGAAAGAAGGATAATTAAGAGAAGATTATGCACAGTGGTATGACCGAAAGAATTACTCGTTTGTATCTTCATTAGGTCATAGTAGTATTCTAAAATGAAGTAGTCAAATCATCAACAATACACTCCGAACCTACAAATCTACATCATAAACAACCACTTGGCATCTCACTCTTCCGTGGCTAACATCTTATTGATTGGTTGATATGCTTTGAAGAAGAGACCTAGACAAAACTCCTGAACAGAGCATACTGCCGTCCACATAATACTCCAACCTCCGGACACGAATGCTTTGATCTTGTAGTGAAAAGTAGTACCCTCTTTCTTCTGATCTTCATCTTTGGCAAATGTAGTACAAGTCTTTGATTCCTCATAACTATAGTCATCATCAACTACATTGTCTTTCTCGGCATCCACCTTCTGCTGTACAGCAGCAACAACGTCGCTACTACTTGAGATGATGCACAATTCAGCCTTGCCAAGAGGACACCACAATCCTTGATGTTCGTCGGGTCGTAAAAGTCTCCAGTTCTTCTCACCCGTCTTGGACGGATCATTAAAGTCAAATACATTCTGCCACTTGTCATCATTAACGTCGCTTACATCTTCTCCTTCTAACCCAGCATCAAGAAGATCTCCTCGATGTCCAGGATAAGCACCATTGAACGGTCCAAACTTCACGTCCGATGAGGTTTCAATCACTGGCTCTGTCTTGCAATACAGATTAAAGGTACAATCCTGACAATCACGAGTACGTAGTTGTCCACATGCTACCGTGAATATACAATTACTACAATTTCGAACAAAGACTGAGTCTGATGATGCACCAATAAAGATCTTCGAGTTGGAAACATTGACAATTTGTGCTTGTGCACAATGATCAAGAACAAGTAGAGTACAGTCATTGCAATTATCAATCACAAACGGCTGTCCTTGTACGCTTCCAGGCTTTTTCATGAGAGTCTTATTATGGCGAAGAAGAAAGAAGATGATATTAAGAGCAGGTTGGTTGTGGTTGAACGGATTCCTATTGAATGTTCTCTTACCTCTGACTTCTTATCACGAAATGTATACTGTGTCTCCATCTCATGCTTCCTATATATACCTCGATCTGTAAAGACACTACCATCCGTTGCCACGAACTTCATTGGTGTATTAATGTAGATTGAGATTATCAATGCACACCTTCTTCATTGAAGAGAAGAGAGTGAAATGAAATCAGCGACTTAACTCTCTCACTTTCTACATACATACCTACACTACATTACAACACAACCATCATATAACACAACATAAAGCAAATATGAATACTACAAACGCACCGCACATGATTGAGTATGCAACCAAGTCATTAGACTTTACACCGCATGATACCAAGTGGATTGCCGGATCGGCACGTATCGTCTGTTGTGGCATTAGTCCGAGTAGTAAAGGTGCGATACGAATCTACGAACTCGAGCGTGACGGAACGAAAGACTTGTTCTCTGATATATCATTTCGTTCACAGGGTATCAAATGCACTACCTTTGGTGCTAGTCAAAGAGGAGAACAACATTTTGCAATGGGCGACTATGCAGGTTCACTCACCATTTGTGATTTGGAGCGTTGTATGAATAAAAATGACAACACAACTAACCATGAGATCTTCTCAGTCCAAGCTGCTCACGAGGGTATTGTCAATGCAATTGATGGTATTGGAGGTGGAGGCAGTAGTTCAGCTTGTGGAGCACCAGAGTTGGTAACGGGCGGCAAGGACGGTTGCGTAAGAATTTGGGATCCACGAGTTGACCATGCAGTCGTAACACTCA
>Ga0214477_100214_pt1 | contig 40625 bp, 30 predicted proteins | sample M1_20Mar14CPVII9_FD_165058 | JGI IMG/M metagenome (GOLD analysis project Ga0214477, IMG submission 165058) | Marine eukaryotic communities from Monterey Bay, California, United States - M1_20Mar14CPVII9sort6BwellC16 | ecosystem: Environmental > Aquatic > Marine > Unclassified | place: USA... | reverse complement strand
ATTATTGACATCGATACTAATTAACTGCATGAGGGATTGTAGGTGTTGTTCTGGAACAGTATTTCCTGCAAAATATTTCTCGAAGGTATCGACCGCCGAGGCGGTAGTTGGCGCAGGCTGAGGTGCATTGTGAACAGACATGTTTATATTGCAATAGAATTTATACCTTGGCCGAGCAGGGATTAAAGAACTAAAACCTATCTATTATTGATAGAGCTCTTCACACTAACCTGGTTAACAAAAGTGAGCTCATGAATTGTTGATGATGAGCGTTGGGCTCTTCTCTCATTTTCTTTGTCACAATTTTTCGTTATCCGTTAGAAAGGCTCATCGCTGAATTGATAAGCACTTCAAGTCCCCAACGCCCTGAGCAACAACAGTAGATGATGCCATTATCAATGCAAGTGGTGGTAGAAGGCGAGAATAGCGGGGGAAAGGGGTAAGTTTATTCTTATAAACAGTCGTTTGATATCCAAAAAGGATACGAGGGAAAAGATCTCGATAGAATGTAATGTGATTGAATATGATGCTACTACTGCTACCTACCTACTACTTGACGATTTCCACTCATAATAACGGCAGATATTGTATGATATCACAATTCAAAAGAGAAAAAGAAAACACACAAGGTCCTATACCGAAGCGATATAAAAGAAAGATACACACAAACATAACATACAACTAAACTTACCTACCCATATCAAACTATATCCAACATATCAATAACAATATATAAAACTGCAATGACAACCATGAGAACGATGCCCACGGCACGGCGTGGAAGAACATACTATAAGCAGGGTGCAAACGATAATCGTGGTTTAAGTGGAATATGCTCTGTGCTGTTTATTGTCATGCTACTTACAATACCACCATTGATATTGATCGGTTCTGAACGATCTAGACACACAAGATATATCACACTCAGTGATGCATTAGATTCTGATATTGTCGAGTTGAACATTGGCGGCGTTACCACCAAATCATTGAAATCACTACGTCCACATACATTAGTGCATGGTATACATCATCCCACATTGATACCATCTCTACGGATAGTGACATGAATGTATCAATACCAGGCGCATTAACTTTGAAAAGAAACACTGAGTATTGTCAATGGCAAGAGATTCAGTCACAAAGATGTGAAACATGTACACGAACTGTGAAAGCAAAGGACGGATCAACAAAAGAGGAAAGTTATCAATGCAATTGTATCAAAGAATACAACTATATTAAGAGTTGGCGGAATCATAGGATTAATAGCATGTTATTTGATCAACCAGGAGCACATCACAACCCCCCACGCGACCCTTACCCATCATCAGTAATGCCCGCAAAAGATGCAAAGTTAACATTTCAGGAGGGAGAAGGAAATATAATTGATGAAGAGATTCAACAACACAAGAAGAAGAAAGGAAGTTCAATTGATACAAAGCTTGATGCAAACATGTTGTCGTCTGGTATAAGGCAACAATCATACCGTCGCGTCGAGTTCACACCAAATGGTCAAATGCCACCGCCATCAATGTTCTCTAGATTCTTCTCATACTTCGGATCAACTCGTCCTACACGATATGAACCACTTCAATTATTGAAAGATACGCCCGATTCACCTGCGGCAATACACGATAACTTTGTCTATGTCGGGCAAGGAGGATACTTCTTTTCGGCATATGAGTCACAAACAGCATCAAAGCTATTCAATTACTTTGCTCAATATCTTGAGGGATCATTATTCGACTGGCAGATTGGCGATCTCATGCCAAGCTGTACTGCAGGAGATGTACGCTTTTACTATGAGGTCCAAGATCCTACTACTGTGAGTGTGTTGGGTCAGCTGAGTAGTCAGAGTGTAGCAAATGAGCTAAAGATTACTCCGCGAACACTAAATGGTATCGGTGACACGACGAGTAGTACAATTGGATTAGTACATGCTGGACGACATTCCCCACAGGATATGTTACTAGCTGAAGATTCCGACTCAAAGAATAAAGCGAACTTCGTTCGAGCACTCTTGTTTCTTTGGTCTATACCCGCTTCTCGATTGTGTGGACTAGCATTTGGTCGTGAGTTGGGCGAATCTTCCTTTACTATACAAACCGAAGGAGTTATTGGACTCTTCTTCACATTATTGTCAGCAATGTGGTTAATAGTATGGGGTGAAACATTTGGAGCCAAGGAAACAGCTATTCTGTTCTTTTGTGGTGGTACCTTTGGATATATAGCACTCAAATCAGCAGTAAGGAGTGGAGGAGGATCGGCAGTGAGGCGAGTTTACTGCCGTATACTGAAATGGGCTAATGCCCCACCTGAATGGAGAGTAGAGGATTCCTATGTATCAACAGAGAGTAGTAGTGGTCGTAAAATGTTGTGAGTGAGAAGAAGATTGCTTGCTTTGTGAAAACAATAATGAAAAGATGAACTGATCTGATACTTATTTTGGACTACTTTTCTATTAGAGATGAGACCGTAGCATTGAAGAGATACTAGTGTAAATTAGAAAACACATAAAATCTTATCGTTGTGCATATACAATATCTGCAATACCAGACTTCGTATAAAGATAGAACAATGATTGAGGATACCAAAAAGGATACCCCCCTCTAGCTTACGGCTCACAACAATTGACCGTATGAGCGTACATCGTTAACCTGAGATGTAAACTCATTTCAAGTAAGAGATACCGATTGTTGTGGGCTAGTGCCTTGTGTTCTACTAAGTATCTATTCGCCCGGTTAACATCAACCATGGCGGTCGAATATGTTGGGAGTACTCATAGAAGAGGATCAATTGATATGGAAACGGCAACTGCTGTGGTCATTACGCCAGAGAAGTTAAGTCGACGGAGACATGCAAAAACAGTTCAAAACAATGACAACAAACAACAACACAACAACAGATGCTTCGCTAGTTGTTTACTTTATATATTCTTTGGTATTTGTCTATTTCTTTGGATAGTATTGCAAATATCAATGGCAAAAATACATTTTAAGCAAATATCTCATGATGATACAATTTCACAGTACAACACGACACAAGTTATGAGCAATGACAATAAATCCGAACACCTGGGTACTTCTTTTAGCGAACACATGACATTGTCGTATACATTATTCGTCAATACAATACACAACATTACATCATTTATTTGCAATAATTTAAGGATAATAATATCCACATCAAATTATACCGATACAAATAGTACCGAAGAAGATTATGTGTATATATTTTATATACTCTTGGGCATTAATCTATTAACAATGTTGCCCTCATTATACAGGTATTTCAGTAGTAGAATAAGGAGAACATCATATCTAAGAGATGAAGACAGACTTATACAAGATAAAGATAAACAAATAAATGATACACAAAAAGATCAACAACATATAACACACAACAAACTTTTACAGGTATATCTACCAGCATATCTCTTTGCAACTTGTGCCGATTGGTTACAAGGACCGTATAAATATGCACTTTATTCCTCTTATGGGTATACACAACGTGACATTGCACATCTGTTTGTAGCTGGATATGGCTCAGGAATGATACTGGGAAGTATAGTTGGCGGTCTGGCAGATGTTTACGGAAGAAAGAGACTTTGTTTATGCTACTGCTTATCCTACACATGTAGTGTACTGACGAAACACTGCAAACACTTCCATGTCTTACTACTGGGTCGAGTTGGCGGAGGTATAGCCACAAGCTTGCTGTTTAGTGTATTTGAATCATGGCTGATAGGGGCGCACAGAGAACGAGGATTAGACGACGAGAAATATTTATCAAAGAGCTTATCCATTTCAATGTATGGTAGTTCTTTAGTTGCAATTGGTAGTGGTGTATTGGCTAATATAGTCGTTTCGAACAGTGGCAAAATGAGACCACTATATGGAAATGAATCTTCAATCTACTATGGTGGTTACATATCAGCCTTTGATGCGTGCTTGATACCATTGTTACTATGCGCAACACTGGTTACTTTCAAATGGGACGAAAATTATGGGGAAGCATCTACTCCAGAGCTTAAGAAGGAGCTGACATCTTCCTCGAACGGTCATGATGATGGAGTTACTACCAGAGAATATAGTGAAGGTTTCTTGAAGAAACACTCCTCTCTTGTGTTTGAAGATGGCGAAGAATACAAACTAATTGCAAACGATGAGGTTGATACAAGTCGAAGCAAAATAGGAGGAGCCTTCTCTGCTCTTCTAAGTGGATGTAGTACGGTGTGGAACACTCCAACCATACTTATCTGTTGCATTGTTGGAAGTGTATTTGAGGGTACCATGTACATATTTATCTTCTTATGGTCGCCAGCTTTAACATCACTACAGGAACAAGTTGATCTGTCAAATGGAAGATTAGTTGAAGGTGCAGAGAAAGAAGACAGCGAGTTGCCATTTGGTTGGATCTTCTCCAGCTTCATGGTTTGCTGTATGCTTGGATCTATAGCTTTCTCTCGCCTGTCGACTGCTGGCGTATCGGCTTCCAAGAGTCTAGTTGGTATCCTGGCTTTATCATCTATATCTTGTATAGCAATGGCATCAACAACGAGCAATGTCACTTCATCGGCTCTTAGCCCTCAATACATGGGCATGTTGATTTACGAGTTCTGCATCGGCTTGTACTTCCCAGCTATCGGCACTTTGAAGGCAACTATAGTACCAGAGACTGAAAGGTCTGCAATTTACAATGCGTTTCGTTTACCTCTCAACTTGATTGTTCTAGGATGGTTGGTAGGTGATTTCACTATGCAAAATACCTTCTTTGCAATCGCTCTATTGCTAATGGGAATATGTTTGTTGCAAATTCGACTTGTAATGTCGAATGGTGATAGTCATCAAGTTCATCAACACAAGATATAAGATATGACTGTACACTAGAGTGATAATAATGTAATATATATTTATACTTGTATTGTAATGGGTGAACTACTAACTACAACTCATCCTCTGAATCTTCCTCTTCTTCAGTCTTTGTAGCCTCAACTGAGCTCACTTCAGGCTCCGACTTCTGCTTACTCACTACTGCTTCATCTTTGATATCTTTCTTGATATCAGACTTTACAACTACAAAGTTGGGGCTCTTTCGTAATGTCCTAAGCCAATTGAAGTCTTTAACATCCCAATACAGGTTATTCCCTTCTTCATCCGAATAATAATCACCCTCAAACACCATACCAGTACAATCCTCAATAATTGGGCCACTCCTAACCCAACATTTAAACCTAACATCTTTTGATTCATGTATACGCAATTGATAACAACTGCAATGTATACTACTTGATATACAATCTGTGACATGCACTGGACCTAATGTTGGTTGTGATATATATACCTTGCAGTTGTATATGTGTTGTAAATGTAAAGAGGGACGGGTACCATGGATTAGTATTGTTACATTTGATAAATTTTGCAGTAGATAGGATGAAGATTCGTGTGCTTGGTCTTCAACAACAGTATGAGAAGGAGGGTGTAACGTATGAACTGATCGTGGTGCACTGTAGAATTGCAACTCATCCTGGGTTGTTTCATTAATGAGTACTAATCCACTTGAAGATATTTCTACTGTACAATTTGACATATCTTCTAGTGCACCACCATACTTTGTACGTAGATTATCTTGCTTTTGCTTCTCGTCTTCTTCCTTCTCTTTGTTGTTATTTTTATTGACAGCCGCTTCTGATGTACTATGCATAATGCCACTTTCACCTTCCAACATTTTCTGTTCAGCCATGGCCTTTCTATAACGTTTGAATATAAACTTTTCCTTTGGGCAGATAATTTCTCGTGCTACATCAATATATTTAATAATCTTATCTAATTCAGATGATATTAATCGTATATCAGTTTGTGTTATATCTGTCATGGGTGTTTGTAATATAGATTGTAGCAGTTCATTATTATCATTAGTATTGTCTGTTGAAGTTAATTCGTTGTGAATATTGATGGATGAAGAAGAAGATAATGCATGACGTTGTAACGTTCGTACATTATTTAATATTGAATTTAGTTGAAGTTGTCCTTCGTTACGTTTTGTGGATGTTGCATAGTATGCTTTTGCCTCGGTATAGTTAGAGGATTTAGTAGTTGCTGTACAATCACTGGCGAGGTCTTCAGATGTAGAGGATGGTACTAAAAGTAATGTATCAAGTTGACCTTGATATTGCGAGCATATTTTACGAAAGTTTGTAAAGAATTGATTGCTTTGTGCTTTTGTAGACACATTGTCTACCGTATCAGCTGTATGATTATCTTCATTGATCAAATCTGGTGAACTGTCATTTATTTTGCAATTGTTGTTACTTTGCTGTTGCTTCTTATTATTGTTACCGGCCAATCTCTCTGCTTGGGATGCTAAAAATCGTGCCTCTCGTGAATCCACCATAGTATTCTCTTCCTATTAGATTGGATAGCGTACAACAACCTACTACCACACAATAACACTTGTCCTGCGCAATTTCAATTACTGTCAAGATAGAGACCGAAAATAATATTTTGGCGATACTAATGCTTTTGATTAACAGGTCAGTTCATGATAAGATACCTTCGAACCAACCTTAATAGTACTATTCACAATCAAGGTGAAGTAGATAAGGGTTGACACCCGCTGCTTATAAGCCGCCCTCGCCCCTCAATTATGTAGTATCTAATATCCTATATGCCGTGGCTCGTTGGGGTGGGGTACCATTCGTCTCTCGATGGGGGATACAGCATAGATTTCTTAGAGTTTCGAATGGTCTTGCTTTTGTACACGAAACTGCTAGCATGCTTGACCAAGCTTGTCAGCATCGATAAGTGTGTTTGATTGATTCAGATGATCTGAACTCATACTTTTGTAAGATTGTTTATGAGAAGAGTCTGGATAATAAGATCATATAATCGGCACGCATATCAGCACGCATCAGTATACCACTCACCCCACATCAACAACTATCTCAAATACATCTAAGTTTTGATGCACACCAACCACCACAAAACAATGGCTGAAGTGATGAATGTAAACAAGTTACTAGCTACTCATACCTCCTCCTTCACCGACGAGAACAAACTAAGTGGTGATTGCAAATCAGGAGATTGCAATGGAATAACATGCAGTGAATGTTGGTCGTTTCGAATGTACAAACGCAGATCATCGTTGATGATGGTTGAGGTTATGAATAACACTGTAGATGATAAAGAGCAGCAAAAGGATAGTAATTGGTTGCGTCATGACAAGTGGACACAGTTTGAAAAGACCATGGCCGAGAAACATACCGCTGATAAGATTGCACAGCTTGAGGCCGAGATTAGCAGACTTCGTGAGGGCTTTATTGAAGAAGAAGAAGAAGAAGAAGAAGAGATTTCGATTATCGATGAGGATGAAGTCGTTGCAACAGAGGAAGATGATTCTTTGCATGAGATGGAATATCTAATTCAGTTATGGGAAGCTAGGTTGGCCAAGAGTAATGAACAGGAGAACAATCTCTCTGGTTTGCCTGATATTCCCAATCTCGTGTATGTTTCTTCAATGGAAACAGACTTGACAGACGATACTCCAACAAGAGATCTGCCACCACCGGAAGACAGAAACCCTGCATACTCACCCCGTGATGTCATGGCTGATATCAACGAGAATGTACCTCCAAGGCCTCGAAACATATTTCGATCCAAATCGGATGTCACCGATTCGTATGTGATGAAGAATGATCCCGTTTTGTCATCACCAAAATGGAAAGTATTAGAACAGATGATTGAAGAGCGTGATAACAACATTGAAACTCTCAACACTGTCATCTATTCGGATACTGACATTATCAAGAAGATGAAGGATACACTTCAAAAGTTAGTTCTTGATAGAAAGGCTGTACAATCAAATCAGGTACGTGTAGAGGAATTGGAATCAAGGTTATCTTTGCAAGAGGAGAAGAATAAAGTGCTTGAAGCCGAGTGTGCAAGATTACTCGAGGCAATGTTGACTTTAGATGGTCATAGCTCCTCTCAAGAGAATACCATCGCCTATCTTAAGTCAGAGATGGTAAACATGCTCCTCAAGAAACAGCTTGATGAAAAGGCAATGGATAAAGAGATCGATCAGCGTGATACTACTATTGCCAATCTCAAGAGCTCATATAAAGAAGAAGCGGACACATCACAGAAAACAATCAAGCATCTTGGCGTGAAGGCATCAAGTCTGGAAGATCAAGTAGAAGAGTTGCGTGCGGAAAATGTCAAGCTACGTATCCATGCAATGCTGATGCAGGAGGAGAAAGAACTGAACGAAAAGGAAATGCAGAAAGAAATGCAATTGTTGTACATTGAAACATCACGTCATGAGATCCTTTGAGTGTGTGGTGCAGAAGGGAAGGGCAGAAACAGCATCAATATATGTAGAGTTGTAAAGGTAAGAAGCAGATTCAAACAACATTGATTAACACTTAACATTAATCTCCTAAACAACTGTGTATCTCATTTTGCATTTTGCTTCCCCTTTTCATTCAGACCACATATTAATATACCCCCTAACATAGACCCCAAATAATATTAACATTAAGCCAAAGTACTATAATCAGTTGTAGCTTCCTCGTCACTACCACTGCTACCAGTGTCTTCACTATCCATATCACCAACTGAATCAGACCGTTGGAAATCAACAGGTAAGATCATATCTTTGGAAGAGTCTTTGTCCTCCTCCATTTCATCTTTACTTCCCTTTTTACTACTCCTTTTAGTATATCCCTTCATACTCAACTTATCAGAGATACGTTGAGCATCGAGCATGCTTGTATTCTTCTTGGCTGATATTGTTCTTGATACACCCTTGGATGATCCATTGGCAACACCTGCAGCGGTGGCGGCTGAGCCAATCAATGGTGCATTTGGATCTTCTTCATCAAGACCACCATTTGTGGCAGCGTCGGTCGGGGCGTCATGGGTCTCACAAGCTACATGCAGTATATCCTTCTTCAGATTCAACTTTGCCATTGCTGACCGAGTACGGTAGTCATCTTCAAACGATTCTTGCTTTTGTGTAGTCTTCCCTTCCTTGGTTGTTAAACTCTTGGGTAGATATCCCCCGCCGCCTCCGTTAACTGCACTGTTGTCTGTTGACACTTGTGATAAACGACTTGAGGTATGCACGACATCATCCAATGGTTGATTCTCAGCAATTAGTCCAATATATCCTGTTGATACACTTCCTGATACGCTTGTATTGTCGGCACTTGAATCGGTAATGAAGGAAGAAGAGTCATCAAAGTCATCAAGTATGTTGTCAATATTCTTCGTCTTCTTGGATTTCTTATTCTCCTCTTCCTTCTCCTTTTCTGAAGATTCTTTTTTAGATGCTATAGCTGCTGCTACAGCGGCAGTTCCAACAATTGCAGCCGCAGTAGGAGGTGACGAAGCGGCAGCAATGGAAGAAGTTAATCCTGGACTCATGATTGCATCATATGCATCTGCTGATGCATTAGTTGATTCAGCTGCCTCATTCGATGGACTACTAGATCTGGAACGTGACTTCGATCTGGAACGAGACCTGGAACGTGCTGTTGATGTTGATGCAACCAATGTAGAAGCAGCTGCCATAGCAGCTAATGGACTCTTGGCACCTGCCCACTCTGCGATACTATTACTACCGTCCTTAGACATGATATCCCCCGAGGCAGTCACCTCAACTTCTTCTGTAAATTCTTCCGATTCGGCAGTATTACTTGCCTTAACTTCCACTGCATGTTGCATCATATCATCATCTGAATTGGACTTATTACGATGTTTAATAAATAGTAGTGAGATAATGGCAATTGCCAATAGTGATGAGCCAACGACGACTGGTATAATCCATGCTAATTTTGATGACTCTTCATTTGTTGTTGGATCTTCAATTTCAGACTTGTCAATCGTCTCTTCATCTTCTGTCTCAACTACTACATCACTGGTAAATCCATCAACTTCCAAATAACATGTATTAGTACTAATTTCAGTTTGTGTACATACCATTGGTTTCAAGATATCTTGTAATTCTAATAAATTTTCAGGTTTATTTAATTCAGTTACTACAAAGTCTGTTGTTTCGGATGATGTTGGATCATCTGAATAATAATGTGGAAGGCCTGTGAATGTTGTTTGTCCTTCATGTCCTAGTGTTATTTTGGACGTGCCAGTCGTAGTTGGTTGTGCTGCTGTTTCTTGTAGGTTACGTGAGCCAATATGACGTAAACCACGTTTACGTTTCCAAGGCAAATCCTTACCCTCCTCATATAACATACTGTATACACTACCAACATTCATATCAACAAATCTGTCATTATATTCTTCATTATTCTCAAATGCTTCATATCCTTTTGTGTTAACAAATAATTGTATAGCATTCATGTTAGGTAAGCGTGGATTACTATTGTTAATTGGTGTATCAGTAGACTTTGCTAGTTCAGAACCTGCAGGTATGCCCTTTAATGTTAAAGAAAAGGGATTGAATTGAACTGTCACAAATTCTTCATCATTTGTATCTAGTTTCCCTTCTAGTATACTGCGTGGTAGTAAGAGTTTAAAATCCAGCTGTTCGTCGAGGTTATTGTCTTCTGGGTCGGTTAGTAGAGATGATGCACTGACTAAGGGAGAAGATGATAGTCCGCATAATATTATGGAGAGGATGGCTAGTAGAGCAGCAGTCGTATATTGTTTAGGGGTAGTTGTTACTGCCATTGTTATTGTTTGAGATATAAGTATAATATTGACAGCTGTTATTATTGTTGTTGGGGGTGTTTGTTGATAAGTTTTTATTGCAATAAACTTCGACTCAAAAACTTGATATATAATTCAATTGCCAATGAGGTTAACTACTTGAATAATAATATTATGAGGTTTGTGATACTGACCACGCAACTTATTGCCTTCCTCTCCTATCAATCTTGTTGTTATTGGACAATCATTGGCAGTAGTAGCACACTGTCTTTCTTGTCTGAATCCAGATGCTAGGATACCTTTTTTACCACGGGTGCGGTATCCTTTATGAGAGTAGAAGATTTGACCATTTGCATTGAATATCGTAAGTTGTTTTCTAAATATATAGAATAAAGGAACAGTACAATAAATCAATCAGGTACATCATGAAGGTAGTAAATACAATTGCTCTATGTAGTTTGGCCGGTATTATGTCGGTAGTAGAAGGATTCGTTCCCTCAACCTCGACTCCAACAACGTCTATCCAAAATAAGATTTCAACAACTAAGAACTCGGAGTTATACTTTTTCGGTGGCGGATCTGCTAGTAAAGAAGACTTGGATGAACAGGTATGATTATTTCGTATTGTAAACGTTAAGGATGTAACTATCCGTTCTTTTGCCCGTTCTAAACTCTCACACATTTCCTTGTACCTTTATTCAAATTATTGTATCTATTTCTTGACACTATGTTCCATATTATACTATTATGTATATACAAACAATAACAGTGGGAAAGACAACAAGAGATGTTAAAGTTTCGCAATTCAGGTGCCGATGAACGAGATAAGTACTTTCAGTCAGTCGAAGATCGTCGTGCAAAAGCAACAAAGGACCAAGTCGATAAATGGGCTTGGCAAAAGAAACAGTACAAAAAGGGAGAGGATCGTAAGTTGAATCTATCTTCTTTGCAGTGCAATTATATAATATAAATGCTCTAACAAAACTATAATATGATATATACCACACAGCAATTGATGAATGGCGTAAAAGACGTGAAAGTGGACAAATATCTGATTTAGAAAATCAATATGGAGACCCCAAAAAGATTGGAGGAATCCCGTTACCAATGGCTAGCTTTGGGGTTGGAGGTGAATTTGGTGTTGGGGGTAAATTTGATAATGGAGGAAGATTTGACTTACGTCTACCATATGCAGAGCAGGTGAGTTATATTGATCTCAGTAAATGATACATCTCTTCACTTCTATCTACAAATACTCACCGCTTTTCTTCGTCTAATAGGGATGGGTAGATGAAGAAGATGAAGGAAATGGTGGTAATCCATTTGCTAACATTTTTGGTGGAGGAAAGAAGGCCATAGCAGAAGAGAAGAAGAGACAGGCAAAGAAAGAAGACACTCCAAAAGAAGAACCAAAGAAGAATGGATTCCAATGGCCATTTTAACATGATCAACGACGTCTTTAATAGATACTCTTGAGTGAACAAATATATTGCAACGACATGACTTAATAGTAGCAGAAATAAACACCTTGAGTAGTAGAATATGAATATGTATATGTAAATGAATACCACTTATTATTAGCGGCTTATGGCGTTGGCTATTATAGTTCCACAAAAAGATACAACGTACGCAATCGTGCATGCAATAGTTAGTTAGTTAGTTAGTTAGTTTAGATTATAGGCTACGACTTGGTTATCCACCTCTGGAAGCGTGTTCCTTGCTATTCTCTACACAGACGTAATATAAAATACTTCTATCTCATAAACGAATACTGATCTATCGTTGATTTCTCATTGAACGGTTGATAACTCTTACTTGTGTCTATTTCAATTGCTCGGTTTCCCGCATTAAGTCTGATCGACCATTGAAACATACTAGGGAGATATCGCGATCAATTGAGACCTGCTTAAACGAGAGAGGTTACCCAGGGGGTCCCATACCTATCCTATCATGCGAAATCCAAATTGCGATTGGCAATGGAAGATAGGCTGTGCTCAAGACAGATCTTTTCATCAAAACCTCAGTGGACAATCCTGCTGCAATATAGCCACAAACATTTATTATTGATGACCTTTCCATGCTAGGATAAGCGGCTTCAATAAAGTCACCGCAAAAGATGTTTGTTTTGAGTGCTTGCCATGAGAGTGAGGCATTTCCACTACCTCTATTCCCCTCCATCTTATCATTCTTTTGTTTGAATGGAAGTATAAGATTCCCTGAGCAAATTCCAGCACACACCATGACTAAGGTACACTCATCTATCGCCCCAAGCAAACTAGCTTCTTCACCTCTTGAAGCGCCATCCATCTCTATCAGGATGAGTGGAAGGAACAGACTATGATACCACCCAATCTTGCTTCCATATACAAATATACAACCATATAGAAATCCCAGCCCTATCGGTACTGGAAGCAAATGTTCAGTACAAATTAAGCCTGGGTCATACTCATGAAATAGAATTGACAGGGAAGGATGAGAGGCCAAATGAAGCCACCAATCTTGAATATAGAGCACCATTGGAAGCAACCAATTATTGACAAGGCCATATGGCAGTAATAATATTGCAGGTAATGATGAAATATAAAGGCTATCACTAGCACCTGCGAGCATCAACTTTCTCCAACGAATAACGCATCTTATCATTCCTGTTATCAATGCTAGCGCATGTGCTATACCCGATATGTGGATCATACTACCTACTAGCATACCGACCCCGCCGCCACAGATTATATTGGTCATAGTTGCTGTGATATGATATTGGTGACAAAGATTTGATACTATCTTCATCACCCTTGTAGTTAATACTCCGGCAACTAAGCCTACTACACTACCACCGCTGATATTGCTGCTGCGAACTGACTGAGAGGAAGATACTGATGATAATACCCCAGCAACAGTTGCAGACTGTATTGACAGTCACAGAAAAGTATTGAAGTGAGCATTTGGTGCAGATTAGACAGTGTTAATTCCAAAGCTAATGCTTACCATAAGAAGAGTACTCTGATCAATTGTACCTATACTAGTAGAAGTAGCAACAAGTACACAGCATGTTGTTCCCAGAATTATATGCTGAAGAGCATACTTTATTGTTGATAATGGTGAATCGAGATCAATCTTATTATCATTCTCTTCGTCCCAAATACAAGAAGTTGCTGAATCCATTCCATATCTATTTTCCCAAGGCGTTGATCAAATGTAGGGAGATACAAACGAAAAGAAAACATGGTAATGCAGATTCCAGTATTGATTTGAGTGTCGGTGCTTGACCTGTCTTCTGCTTGTCTTCATTCTTTTGTTCATTCGTTTCTAAAATATCTCTTTCATGATATGTCATATTCCACTCTTCACTCAAACCTCTTGCCCATCCTAGAGCTTTTGTTAATGTTGTAGATGCCACACTACCGCCACTGTTCCCTACAATTCTGAGATCATATAATGAAGCAATTTGACTTAATGATGTCCCACCAGAGCCAACAATTGGAAAATTGTTGATTCTACTACATGCCTTTAATGATGCGGTATGTATCTTTGTGGGTTCTGATGATAGAGATATCATGGCCTTGATTGTACAGTCTTCGGTCTTAATTGTCTCTGCTAATATCAGATCAAGTTTTATTGCAAGTCTATTGATTTTAACTAATTGACCCGTGTCAACCAATGTAACTTTAAATTGATTTGACATTGATACATATTTGTTTGATGTGATATCATCTGATGTGGTAAATTGATTCATTGATGTTGATGCATCACAAGCCAACTGTATACAGCGCGGTAGGAGGGCCTAAATTATCCCCATTTGCATTATTAGGGATCCAATCTTTTTCAGATCGCACAGCATCAAATCCACTACCATCAGTGAGACAAACAAAGATAGCATAAGATATACCAATGCATATGCGAGTGTCATTTTTATCATGAATGTTGAGTAACTCTTTATTAACTGTTTCGAGTATCTCAATTGGATCGGTATGACCTAATGTGGCTGTGCCGCCACCGCTGGAACCTATCAATGCTACAGAGTAATACTTTGGCATCATGATGGCGTCTCCTTTGCAATAGTTGGTTCGGTGGGGAGAAAAGATATAAAAAGATACGGATCTTTTTTCTTGGTTTAGTATTCATGACAATTCCTAGCTCCCCTTTGCCACTCTTATCTATTGCAATTAGATGTAGAAACTACATCGAAAGTAGTAGTTATTGATTTTCAGTCTACTATTGTATACCAGCCATTGGAAGATGAGAGGCTCAATTGAAGAGAAGCCCAAGCCTAATGCCACGAGTCCATATTTGTCATTGGAGAAAAAAAGAGGATCTTAAGAAAAGATGTTGCCGATAATTTGCTATTGCCATTGCCTCATAATCCAAGTTTATTTATTATAACTACACTTTATGCAATCATGACAATCCAAGACGCTCAAATTGTGTACGTGGTCGCACCCTCAGGTACTGGCAAGGTGAGATATACTATTTGATATACATAATATGAGATAAGAATGTATATTTTTTTGTGCATATGATATGTCTCAAAATTATAATGGCATGCCCCTATTATATTGTTATATATAGTCCTTTACTGGCGATTATATGCATGTGGTACACGGATATGAACACGTCGATGGAGACGGACCTTTGAAAAGCTGTGCCGATCCCAAATATCGAGCGATGACAATTGGTGTCTTACGCCATTTCCTTAATGAGAAAGATTTATCGAAGGAGATTTGGTCTCCATACTTTCAAGAGATTGCAAAGCAAACTGTTGAAGCAGCCAAGGATCATGATAAAGTTGTATTGACTCATGCTACATATAAACCGGAGGCACGAGATGTAGTTATCGAAACTATTGTGAAGGGAGGTGTACCTAGGGAACATATTACCATTATCGAACTTACCATTGATAAGATCATTAAATTTCGTGGCTTGTATCATCGTACAAAACGTCAAGCTGAACAGAATGGAATTACAATAGAAGAACATATGAAAGATCATTGGGAGTGGGAGGGTGATGAATTAACGGAAGAGAAGTATATTAAGATTATGTTGGCTGAAGAGGAAAAGCAGAAGCTTATCGACTTTGAACCTTGCCCTATTGCAAAGAAAGTGGACGTATCTGGACGTGATATTAGCCATTGTGATAATCTCGACAAGGCTCTTCAGCTTAATCGTTCAGATGAATGGACATATAAAAGCATCTGTGACAAGGTCCTTCCTCGTAAGTTATGTTGTGTGCATGAGATGCGAATATGCTTCTCAGATTCTAACCCGTCTACTTATCTTCTCTTTGGGTGATCTCAGTGGATAAGGAAAGAGATGCAGAGTGTATAGCTTCGGGTAGCATGGAAGAGTGCGTAAAAATTTTCGGAGAGATATCTCCGGACTCGGCAATTAAAGAAGACGAGAAGGATACGGATGAAATAAAAGAGCTGAAGCAAAAGCGTCGTTCAACTATCATTCAGGGAAAGTCCTGGAGGGAAATGGATTTTTCCAAACTTGACTTGGAGGATGACGAATAACTCAATGTAGATGTAGACTAGAATGGTGGACAGTATGGTGCCTTTTAACAACTTATTTAACCCTCCACTATTCTCAACTTGCCTTCTCGAGCTTCCACATTATACATAGTAATACCCAACTCATCAGCAAACCTCTTTGGTACATTCTTTTCTCTTGGATCACATGTGATAGACACAGCAACACCAGGTCTACCTCCCCTTCCGCACCGACCAGCCCGATGAGCATAATGTGATGCATCCGTTGGCAAATCTAAATTAATAACATGTGTCAAGTACGGTGCATCTATACCGCGGGCAGCCATCTCAGTCGCAACAACAAGACCTACATATCCTTCACGTAGTGCCTTGTTTACCTGGGCTCGGTCTCCTTTGCCACTGCCTGCACCACCATGAAGTGGGGCGGCGATGATATCCATCCTTGCTAACTTTTCAATCACAATATCGACACGTCTAGGACTGTCCACAAAGATCAATGCCTGTTGGGGAGTAGGTTCTGTATTCAATATCTTTCGAACGGCTTCAAGCGCCAACCTTTGATGCGGAACATGTAGCGTACCGTGTATTGTCGTTCTACTAACGCGTGCAGATGTGGAAGACTTGTTACTACTTTGTTCAACTCCTGATGTTACCAATAGATCATTATCATCAACTGAGGCATGTGCATATCCTGGTCGTAAATAGTCTTCGATATTTGGTCCATTGTACTTCTTCTTTTCACTTGTTTCTTGTCCAAGCATGTCAGTGGCAGTAGCCGAACATAAGATACGTTGTAATGACGTACCATGTTGTCGATCCATTGCATTCATAATTGCCATTGTCGGCTCTTTGTGTGAATCATACTGTAGTAAGGCATCAAATTCATCGAGCACTACTGATTGTAATCCTGATATCTTCATTTTACCCTGCTTCTCTCCCGGTCGACCGATGATCAACTCAGCAATCCTGCCCGGTGTACCCACGACAACATCAGGTTTCTTCTTACGAAGATTTTCAACATTCCTTGAATATGGCGTCCCCCCAATTGCCATTGAAACAGTCAAGCCCGTATCGACAAATAAAGCTTGTGCCACTGATACAATTTGACTTGCCAATTCTCGTCCAGGCGCAACAATCACAGCTTTGGGAAATGATCCACTAGCACCCGGCACGCCTTTCTTTTTATTACTTGCAAATAACATTAATGATTGTGCAATGGGTGCCAGGAATGCCAATGTCTTGCCTGAACCGGTATGTGTTGATATTAGTACATCGTTCATGGCGACAATTGGAGGACACGCCTTATCTTGTACAGGTAGTGGATATGGACATGTCATGGTTGGTGATTGTAAGTTGGATAATAGTGTTGGATTTGTTATACCAATATCTTCCCATTGACTAACTTCCATACTGCTACCATCTTCTTCTCTATTAGTATCCTCTCCTGATGTGGAAGAGAGTATATCTTGAACAATCTTATCAGCTTGGTCCAATGTCAAGTACATTTCATTCCCATCCTCATCTAACAGAGGTTTTAACCTTGGTTCCTTACGCTTTGGTTTCTTCTTCCGTTCTTCACTTTCCAACCTTCTAGCCTCTCGTCGTTGTTCACGTCTATCAGTTGAACGCTGTTCGCGATTATCACTTGATCTATCGGAGAAGATACCACCTGATAGTGATGATGTATCCCTTCCTTGCTCTCTTTTTGAGTTACGGCCATTACTACCGCCACTACCCCCAACAGGTCTAGGTGATATCAAATTACTATTCCTCTTATTAGATTCATACCCTTCATCATCTTCATCATAATAATCTTTTGAAGCGATGGGTACTACAACATCCTTCTTCCTTTGCTGTGGACGTTTCGATTGTAATCGATCTTGATTTGATCGTACTCTATTTAACATTGCCTCTTGCTTGTCAAACTTTTGCTTTACCTTCTTGGTACTTGGTTGTCTTTCTTCATTACTCTTGTTAGGCTTGTTGTTATCAAACAATCCATCCTCTTCAGCCCATGGATCCATAACTCGATTGGCACGGAATACAGCTGCACCCTTTAAATTACTTGCACCTTTATCCTTTGTAGAATCATCATACTCGTCATCTTCACCAAATGACATTACAAAATCAGCATCCCCATTTGATTTCTGTGATGATGTTGAACCAGCGGTACCCCATCGTTTTTCAAGTATAGCCTCTAATTCTTCTATAGATTTTGATGTTTGTAACGGTGGTCCTCGACGACGTTTACCCTCTTTTACATTGTTATTGTTTGATGTCTGTATATTTCTACTACCATTCAAGTTGGATAGATTGTCTGATGTTTGCTGTGCATTAGTTGTAGGTTGTGGAGGTAGAGGATGTGCCTGTTGCAGAAATCTTCTCTTTTTATTACCACTACCCTTCTTTTTATTATTGTTTGTAGTAGCATATATTGCAGTACTACAACGAGATATCAAGTCTATATTGCAATTATTGTTCTGTGATGTAAAACTGTGCACATCATGTGTACCTGTGAAAAGTATGGCAGCTGTGATCACAAAATTGGATGACATTATGAATTATTGCAGTGCTAGTGAATACGAATATGGCTACTGTGGCTTTAACTGCTCTACTGACGTATACCTATCATCATAACATCTCTCATCAACCTCATTAAAATTTGATGGCTGAAATATTGCATCATTTGTATTGGCGATTCATTCACAAATTCGGGGCCAGCACAAAGGAAATCAAGACGGTCTGAATAGAGGAATCAACCGATGTATAAATACTTACATTGCTCGTAATACCTAGTATACAATCAGTATAATTATATGCATATACATATCTTGGGTATACTTTACTCTACAACTCTAGGTATCACTATCACAACTACTATTTCTTCATACATCTTCTAACTCTATCTTCTCCTCATATGCTAACTTTTTATCACTCATCTAAGCTTGCAATCATCTTTTGGAAACCAGGAGGCATCTTCCCTGTTGTCGCAAGAATGCCCCTTAAGACGGCACCGACTAACGCAGTAGGCAACATTATCATCCCCGATAGAATCTCCCCAACTATCTGTTTCCATCTCGGTTCTGTTGAAGGGACATATACCTTGAATAACAATTGAGTTTGTATGTATGAAATAAGCCGAAACTTTAGCAACATGGAGCTTGTTACTATAAATACCATATTGTTGATTGCAATGAATTTCAGTAAACGGCTGGGTTTGCCTTGTACGGGATGTTCCTCTAGCCACTTGAGATAACATGGTTTTAATCCTAACTCATTGGCGCCTTCTTTTATTATATTCATATATCTTTGACTAGGACATGGATCATTTGAAAGACGTGCATGATCTCTAACCCGAAATGCAACAGCTTGAACTGGACGTTTAGATTTGTCATATGGTACACATCTTACTATATACTCTTCATATCCTTGCATTAAACCTTGACCGCCACCTTCGGATTTGTATACTTTTTCATAATCTTCTGTCGATAACTTAATAAGAGCACCATGACATTCTTCTCTTTCATATGATTTGAGAGGAAGACTTACACTTCGTCTATTCTTATCTACTTTTTCACTACTGTCATCTTTATTATAAAACGATGGCAATGGTTCTAATGATCCCATGGCTGGTTCAAGTGGAGGAAATGCCCTTAGGTTAAATGCCAATCGATGATGCGGTATAACACAAGGTTCAAAGCTAAGAGGATTAATCTTCTTGCCACAGATAGATCTCTCTTCTAACTTTTTTCTACTAAGATTTGATCCAACTCCAAAGTAATATAGTGGTTTGTTGTTTGCTATAGCATCGAGTACTAATTTGGGACGTATAGGTTGAGATTGTGGCAATGATTTCCGATATGATTGATACATAAGAAGAGTTGTGAAAGTTGTTGCTGCTAGTCCAAGATTTGCAACTGTGCATATGCTGGATATTCCAACATTGCTCTCTTCCGACGACCATAGACTCATGATTGTTGTTGATACACTGAGTATATATTGTATGAAGAGTGACGTATCATAGGAGAGGAAGTGTGTGTGTATGTGTATGTATGTGTGGTGTTCAAAGGAGAGATGAAAAAATGCCGTGTATTTGGATACCGACAAAAGTAGGTAGGTCGATAAAGCGAATAGATAGAGAGTAACTAATCTCTTATGCAGAGAAGCAAGCTACATTTAATATAATACCATGTAGAGGAATACATTGTTGTCCATATCAGTCGCCGCCGCAGTATAACGAGAATAGAAGAGAGGATACTGATTGAGTTGATATTTGGATCTTTTTATCTCTTGCTTGGTATTTAATATAGCCGCCGCCATCATAAGTGATGAACAGCAGAAAAGAATATTGTGAACTGATATTTTGGATACCCATTGGAATAATATCATTAATATATCTTCTCAACAATCATCATACCGCAGAAATGACAGATGTAACAATAGTTTATAAATTGGTTGAAAATACAACATATACAAATCAATACTCGGATGATAGTATGAATGTTCTCCGATATGCCGCAGAGGTGAAAATGAAAGATGACAAATATGTACCCATTTCTGTCATGGATTGGGCTAAACAACTTATCAGCTCATATCAAGAGCTGATTGCATTTCGTTCCATACTTGCAAATGCCCCAATGAAGGCTTTCTTCTTTGAAACAAAGGGAGTAGACAATAAAACCTCTTATTTGGAACAATTCGAATTCGTATTAGTCGAGTCATCTTATTTGTATACATTTGCAGATGATAAACAAGATGAAGATACTTTTAGTGAACACTTTGAACAATGTAAAGAAGCAAATGAAGAAATCGGGTGCGTGTTTTATAATCCCAGTAGAACATCTTTACTAATCACACCGATGAATCTTCAACCAGAAAGTAGTAATGTGTATGGACACTTGGCTTCATTCATTCGTCGAGCACCAAGTAGCCAGATCACTCGGTTCTTGAGAATGGTTGTACAAAGATATATTAAAGAAATTGAGATGAAGAATGAAGAGAAAGTGTGGCTTTCTACAGACGGCACTGGAGTTGCATGGCTTCATTTTCGGCTTGATCCTATACCAAAATACTACGACTATAGACCATTTGCTGATGGAGAGTGAAGTAATAATAGTTTATACTTTAAAGCTAAACACCTCCTCTCTATTCTATGTTTCATCTCCATTAGTCTAAAATTTGCAACAGTGATTACTTAGCACGATACACTCGCACTAAATGAGAAAAGGACTGGTCATCCTTATATGTACATTTTTTCATCTCAAGCAGTCATCTCATGATATCACACACTGGGAGTTTGCAGATTCATTCGCCTTTTCAATATGCTTCAGTCCTGTAGCTGTATTCTCTTTAGTATTCTCCATTTGTGTTTCGATTGTATCGACTCCCTCTTGTTGCTCATCTACCAAGCCAGCAAGATCCTAATATAGTTAAACAGAAGTAAGTAAGAGCCAAACTAAGCGTAAATAGCACCACAAAAGACATCTTACCTTGTATATCTCATTGACTGTATGCATTCCTTTGTGGATGTTTCTAATTTCTTCCTCTCGTTCTCGCATGATTTCCTCATTGATTTTCTGCAGAGTAAGATAAAGAACAAGTCAGAAATCTATACCATTTAAACATAAACAAACTGTTCTATAAATATAGATACTCACATCTTCTTGAATCTGCATCTGCCATTTCATAGCACTCTCAGATATGTCCTGATCACCGCCAAGCAGTCCTGACGTATCGCCTCTTCTCTTTCGTTCTTTCTCCTCCTCTTCTAACCGGACAGTCTCGCGTTGCTTAGCCTCGGCCAAATTACGTTTACGCTTAACATCTAATTGTACATTCTTATATTGCTGTTCTACTAATCTATAATCTCTTGTAAGTTTAACATGTGTTGTTCGGAGTGATGACGCCTCGGTTCTGGGTAGAGTTGTTAAACGTGATTCATGTTGTTTCAGTTGCTTTTCTATACGTTGCCCTAACTGATTTATAACATCTAATTGTAAATTGTATCTTTGATGATGTATTAATTGGTTTATGTAATATTCAACAAACAGATAATAAGTTGAGCAGTTTGAAAACATATCAGTATATCAATTGAGTACATAACTTACTGTGTTTGTGTTACAGAAGTATCATTTTGGGTACCAACACTTCTTGCCATTTTCTCAAGCAAAGCAACATTTCTCTGCAGTTGATATATAAACATGAACGAGGTTTATATAAGAAAAGAATTGCAATGTTGACATAACGTTGCAATTTTGATGCACCCTAATACAACATACATACACAACACACAACACAGACGACATACCTGATATTGAACGATGGAATCACTAACTTGTTCATACCCACCCAAACCTTGAGATAGTGAATTAATAGCAGCACTATTATTACCTCTTGGTACACCACCTTTAGTAGCTGCCGAGGAAAAAGCACCACCTGTACTTTGTTGAGATCTACCTCGCTGTTGACCGCGTGCGCCACCGCCGGGTCTACCTACATCTTGAAATGACATATCTATGTGTATATTTGTTTAAATGTTGATATCAATAGTGTTAATATACCTCTCTGTATCAATCAATCTTCATCAACCACAGCAAACATGAATTATTTCATCTGTGTGCACTTAGACTGAATACAGGGTAATAAAGAAAACATGCCCATAGGTAAATACCCCTGTTTGGGAGTGATACCTCTCAAGTTTTTCTCACATATTGGCAGGCAATATAGACAAGATCGGGTTGTGTATTGTATCATCAACGGATTATCAGCTACGGATAGCATACAGTTAGTTGGGAGACGATGGAGAGCATATTGTATTGTTAAGTTAGTTACGCATTGCAATAAAATTGTAAGCATATTGAAAAAAAACAACTCGAAGAGGGAGGCGAGCAACATACCTACAATACGACAATTTCAATCATCCGTGGTAGTGATTATTGCCCTGCTATTTATCGCTGCAGTATATGCAGTCAAAGGATTATCAGCTGCCGGGTCTACAGCTCTTACAAGTAAAAAAGCCATAATACATCAAGTAACACTCTCGCCACATAAACAACAACAAACCGCAGAGATTTTAGAAGGTAATAAGAATGATTAGTAGCATGGCGTCATCATCGGAGGATATACAAAACAATAAGAGAAGAAAGATATGCACCGACATTAACATCACAGATTTAGATGATGAGGCTATTCGACGTGTTGCAATATTTTTACCCAAAACATCTCGAGCTTTATTAGCTGTGGCATTAACTACCGGTACAGAGTCATCTAAATGGAATGACATTGAATGGAACAAATCTTCAACTCCGAGTATTTTATCATTGGTAAGTACATATAATGTCTGTGGAGTGCACATCTTGTGTATCTACATTGCTCTAACAACTGTTTCTCACTGACTATACAATTTTGTATTAAAAAGTGGGGTAACGTTAAAAAGAAACAACCATGTCAAGCTACCAAAGCTATTTTATCACCTCCATCGACTGGCGCGTCATCATTCACCGAGTACACTGTTGCACGAAACCAACAAATCAAAACACACACCAGGAAAGTGTTCTTCAATACTCCAATAGATGAACGAACACCACTAAATGACAGACTTTTTCATCATGTTACAATTCAATATGACAAGAGATGGTTAGAAGAAAAGGCGGTCAACAAGGATATGTTCTATGATAATGATATGCAGTACAAGGTTACTAAATATTGCAATATTTTAAATCATCAAGGATCATTTCTAGACAGGTACTTTAGTATGTGGTCAGAATTAGACTTTGGAGATATTGAGTATGACCTTGCAAGCAGATTGACTGATGACGATATAGCTGCTGTACTATCTTGTATTAATGCGTTTGAGAAGCTCAAGACTTTGTCTCTTACAGGTTGCGTTAGTATATCGGGAAAGGGTTTGCTTGCGCTACAAGGATCGAAAGTTTTGGAACGGGTAGATATGAGTTTAGTTGGGAGAGGAGATTCCTTTGAAAGTGGATACACCTTATCCGAAACAATTGTGTTACCAATTTTGGATAGTATTATCAACACGGAAGGCAACTCATTGAAGTACATTCAATTTCCAAAATCCTGGCAGTATTGTCCTAATTCCATCAGCTCAATACTCGGGTTTAAGAATGGTGAACTTGATATATTTTTGGCAAAGTACAAACAATCACAAACACAAAGAAATATGAGATGCACCAATTGTGACAAGCAATGCCGAGATGCTCTTTCAACTACTGGGTCAAGGGTGAACAATGTAGACATATCTCAAGACTTTACATGCTACAATTGTCTAGATAAGTTCTGTTATGACTGCAGGGATGGCCCAAAGCCACGGCTGTCTGCCTGTCTTGGATGTGAAAAAGAGTTTTGTAGTGACTGTGTCAAGATGATTCCTTGTGCCACATGTGAAGAAGACGATCATGATGAGGATAATGTAGGATTTCAAACCTCTTATTACTGCAGTTCAGAGTGTGCAAAGAGGATTACCTGTAATGATTGTAAAAGAGTTCTATGTGGCAGAGAGAACTGTGGGAAGATAAACACATGCAACGGATGTGATAGGTCAGGATGTGGCGATTGTATGATTTTCCTCGAATGCGAATATACTTCCTGTAAAGAATCACATTGTGTTCGATGTATTGATAATGGAGAGAATACAGTTTCAATGTGTACTCAATGCAATTTCCCTGAACATCCCTATTTTCGAAGTCGTCCAATGAAGACATACTGTTTTCGTCATCGGTTGAAAGTTTCTGGCTTGTGTGGTGATAGCCGAGACTTTATGTCTTGGCAGCAACAAGAAGCTGAGATGTGTCTTGGATGTATGCAAATACTAGCACCAAAGCTTATTGCTACGTATGATGGTTTACAGGTGGAAAGGGCTACCCAAACTCTATTGATATTAACTGACAGAAACGAGCGAGTTAGTTATGCATGCAATCGGCCGGTATGTTGTGAGAAATGTGAAAGACGTCAGACTGGGAAATTGAAATTTAATAGTAAGCAACCTTTTCTTACATTTGAGCATCGTTTGGATGAGGTTCGGAAAGCTGTACATGATGGGAAAAGGTTGGGAATAGAAACATGTTCAGGATGCTTAAAAATGTGTATGGTACAACTTGCTGAGATATATGAAGAGTATATGAAACATCTTGATAAGCAATCGAAGGAGCATGCAAAGAGAACTGAGTGAGTCTGGCCTTTAGTATGTTGTATACTGAGATAAGTGTCAAGATAAAGTATGTAGGATAAACATATATGTGTACTGGTATTAATGGTGTGGTCCGTCTATTTCATAGTATGTAAGGTCGACATTGAAGTAGTACCGATATACTCTCATAATGGTTTCTTAATAAAACTTCATTATTTCTCACAAATCGGTGGTGACGTACGAAAGAGGTGTTTGGCATTAGGCAAGATCGATGGCTTTGTATTATCATGATAGCGGTTTGGTGCACATGAGTATATGTTTTAGAGTTTAGAGACGATAAACTGTGTAATACTTGTAACCTATTGCAATAACGATACCCCATACCAGCACCTCATAAAAACAACTCGGAGACGACGAGCAACAACTTTAGGTGATAACTTTGAAATGATTGCCCTATTTATTATTATTGCAGTATATACAGCTAAAGAAGTATCAGTATACGGGTCTACAGCTCATACTAATAGTCTAAATAGCCATCTATCAATTAGCAATCCTCGTCACACAAACAACAAACCACAAAGGTTTCTAAGATGGCGAGCTACACAAGAAAGTCCTATAATACTAACTAATGAAGATGATAATAAAGATGGCACATATCTAAAGTTTAATAATATAAACTTAAAACTCTCTCCGGTAAATCTTCTATCATACGAGGGACAAATCGGTGGCCATGTCTATGAGACATTTAATAATAATAATGAAATGGATGGTATTATGAGAGTATTGCAAAGCGTATTAGAATCTCATATTAATTCAACATTACTGGGATTGGGTAGTGAAGAAGAAGATATTATAATGGGTAGCTCTGCATATGTTAAATTGGGCAATGTTAAATTATTGTCTGCATCCTATGATTTGGCTAGTGAACCCGTGAGAAGTCTGAAAGAAGAAGAGAGGGAATTGCAATCATCCAAAGAAGGTACAATAACCATAAAAATTGAAGGAGGAGAAGTATACTATGAATATGGACTTGGTGGTGAATTATTATCAACATTACCAACAGAAGATGAGTTATCTTCATTATTGATTGATAGTTTAGAATCCCTTCCTCGATCAATCCAATCAACTACATATACTACAAGTCAGGTTGATAATTTGGGTGAAGATTCGGATCCAGCTTACGAAGATTTATTTTTTGGTATGTTTGATGATGTAAATGATGTAATGACTGTTGAGTCTGTGCCAGTGCCAGCGGAGACTGATGAGCCTACACGGTTCCCTACAACGAGTATGCCGACAGATGAACCTACATTGAATCCGGTAACAAATGCTCCGACTGATCAACCTTCCAAGAGGCCAATTACGGAAAGTCCTATATCAAATGCTCCAGTTGCAACCCCGACTACGAGTTCTCCAACAACATCTTCTCCGATTACATCGATCCCGACAGAAGTAACTTCAGTTCCAACTGTGCCTGCTGAAGAGATTCCAACACCTGAGCTGCCAACCACAACATTTCTTCCAACAGAAGATGTTGATACCAATACAAATACTGACAACAACAAGGGTGAGCCAATTACAGGTCAAGATTTAGTAGCAGTCATCGCAGAAGCAAACTCAGCTGCAAATTCAAAACCAGATACTGAAGAAGGGAACAATACCACAATTATATTGGCAGCTTCCATTTCAGGATTAGTTGTAGTATTTGCAATACTTGCTTTATTTGTGTACAAACGACGAAGATCTACTTCAGGGAGTAGTTTACCCTTGAGTAGCCGAAGTGATGACGACGATGCTGATGATGGAGTGGTAATGAAGGCAGTTCCATTGTCGAGTACTATTGGTTCGGATGATTTCAATAGCAGTGGGGAAGAAGGAGGGCTATTTGATAATAGTCGTGGTGAGAAGAAGACTGACCAAGAACGAGATTTGGAGAGTGGAAATGGAAACAATGATCAAGGTTCTTCAAATGCTCCAAAATCTCAACACTCTGCAAGTGCCCCGATAAGGAACATGCAGCCTTCCAGTCAAGTCGGTTTTCAACAGAAGACTCAAGAGCAAGATGAGGCTTATGATAAGATGTTAGCAAATGCAATGGTTGCCGGTATTAGCAAGAAGAGAGGATCGGTACAAATGGCTAATAAAAGTTTAATGTCATCAGACACTTTTGCCAAAGCTAAGCCATTACCAATGGATACCAACGCGGATGAAGAGGAAGAAGAGGACACGTTAGATGCTCTTGCTAAAGGGCAGCCACTAGGTAGACATGATAGTTTGACTGGAGCTGTACAACTTACACGAGATATTAGTGATTTCGACGTGTTGGCAGGAGCAGCGGCTGCTAAGGAAGAGTTAGTATTTGATGATATCGACAAGGCGATGAAATTTGCTGATATCCATATCAATACTGTTGCCCAAAACGTTGATTCTGTAGATGACGATGAGATTGCCGGAGAGATTCGTGATGATACCGATAACAAGATTGTTGGTTCTACAAGACCTCAATCATGCCCACCACCTGAAAACTCTCGTCCTCCCATGGCTCCATCAGCTATGCATCATCATAGCAGACCTACAACTCCTTCTTTAATGACAAGACAAGATAGTTTTGCCTCCCGTGATATATTGAATGATATTAATGCTGCTGCCGAGAAGAGACGTCAAATCGAAAGGCAGAACGGGAGAAGTACACCTACCGATTTACTTCGAGCGCTGACCCCTACAAATGATGCCGCTTTGAAGAATGAAGATGTCAACATGATTGACGCGGAACCTGACGCAAACTATGATGACATTAATAGAAAGCCAGACGTGCCTTCTCAAAAGGAACCTGAAGAAGAAAATTATGATATTCTTGATACTATTAGTCAAGTCGTTCGAAGTAAGGAAGCATCCACTCGGGGTGTTCCTTTAACATCTTCTGCTAAACACGGTAGTGCCGAGTCAACGAATATTGTATCTCCTTCAGCTATTCAAGAGCGAAAGCGATCCTCCGATCCTCCAGGTATCATTACTCTAGAACAAAATCAAGATGACTTGACATTATTCACAGAGATGAACACCACAGAAGAGCAGCCGACGCTAGCTAGGCGTGCCGCCTGTGGAATAAGTAACACCCTTTCAAGCATGGTATGTAAGGAAGGTAATGGAAGGCAAACACCGACGAAGGGAATGACAATGAAGTGGAACCCAACCCTTTCGAACAATCGTGCTCCGCATTATATATCTGATGAATCGTCAGATGAGGGCGATATTATCTCCAAGCCATGGATGCAAAAGTGGAATACAGATGAGTTTAAGGAACAAACTCTTGTTTCACCGCCAGTTTCGAATTACGATCCTGACTCGGAGTGGGACGTCAGTGATGCTGAGATTGAAGAGGGTACGAAAGAAGAGGACATGCGGATTTGGTAGGGATGTTATGTTTATGTTGGACGCTGTACGTGGATGCCTATGATAAGACACACGTGCTATTTGTTTTGTTGTGTATAGATATATAATGAATATGGTATTTAGATGACATATTATCAACAACTATACAACTTATTCCAGTCATCTTTGTCTTTGTACATGTCACCTCGTGATTATACTAGTCACTTTCTTTCTTGATTTGGTTAGATTGACACCAAATAGAGTTCAGGGCTTCTTCTTCTTCTTCCTCCTCTTCTTCATCAGACCCATAGTCAAATGATATGTGTGGTGGAGCATCTGATGCATCACCATCGTGGTTGTCGTCGAGCTCGTCACTTGTATTCCTATACTGTTCCTGTTGTATCTTGCTATTTTGTGAATAATACTTTCTTATCGCTGCAGCAGACTGGCGGCGGCATACTTCCATTTCATCTTGAGATGAGGATGACGGAATAGAAGTTGCATATATGTATGCTGGAGGTGGGTGTATCGGGGAACTATTTGATGTATGCATATCAACACTATCGTCCTCTTCAGTACCTTGTTGCAAATCTAGTCGTCGTCGTCGATAATGTAGCAGTCCATCTTCCTCCCGTTCTTCTACAAGCTGGTCCTGTTGATGTGTCATCTTTATCTTGTGTTCCCCCCCTATTTCGAGTAGCTTCGTCTCCTTATGCCTTTGCTGTTCTTCTGTTTCGAGTAGTTTTGTCTCCCTCGATTTATCAAGCTTGTCTTGATAACGATGCTCTTGTGATCTCTGTCGATAGGTATACTGCTGTTCTTTTCTATTTTGCTCAGAGTCTTCTTCAAAAGAAACAGTAGCTGACGATAGATGCTGTTTATATCTAAGAGATGGTAGACGAAAGTTATTTGCAAACATATTCAAATGAACTTAGATTAGATATATTAATCTCCGTCATCAACTCATCATATGAGTTTGTGATTACAAAGATACGTTTATACGCAGAGTTCTCTATTGTTGGTTTTGGTTTATTATGCCCGGTGATGTTGATAAAGTGGTACGTTCATGCATAAGAACCATTTAGGCCTCCTTCTTAGCTTGCTAATCGTATCAATCTTTGGTGTTTGATAAACTGCATGCAAATTTAAGCAAACACCTGAATACCGCCAAGAGTTCGTAAATCTTTCGAGATCTGTGAACAGATTATGAGATGGATGAAGATCAACCCATCAGTTCATAAATTACAAAGCAAACAATTGAATAAAACAAACCAATATAAAAATAGAACAATATGAATATGTTTTCATCAGAAAGCTATAGCAATCCTTTTAGAAGTAGCAATCGCAGTAGAAACCCCTTCTCCTCATCATACTATCGAAGACATCAACAAGATGATGTAGAAGAAGAGCGTAGGCGTAAAGCTGCAATAGAATTAGAAAGAGAAAATATACGCTGTCAGCAGATAGAGGAAGATCGTAGACGCAAGGCCGAGTATGAACGACGTCTCCGTCGACAACTCGAAGAAGAGGAGATTGCAAAACATCAACAACAACAAAGAGTACAACAATATCGTAGACAGGAAGCAATCAATAGATTAAAGATGGAAGAGAAAAGACGGAAGAAGGCTGAATTTGAACAGCAACAGAGGCAAGCAGAGGAGATGTTACGAGAAGATCAACAACGGAGAGATATGGTACAGCGGAGGAAGCAAGAACAACAACAATCGGTTCATGGGAAAAGGACTACCTATCCAACAAGTAGTGTCGTACGTGGACCTGATGGTAGACTATATAGAGTATCTGAACAACCTAATACACATACTCGTTGGAATTATGACGAAGACGAAAGTAGTAGTACATGCTCGGAGACTAGTTCATCTAGTTCTCCCTCTAGTATGTCCGAGGAAGAAGAAGAGACATATGATGTGAACATGAGCGAAGATACCGTAAAGGACGAGTTCACCTATACTCCTGACAGTTCTAGTAGTTCATCTCTTCAGTATACTGGACGTGTTTGGGACAATAATATTAAAAGTCTAAAACCTTTGGGTGTAGAAGTTGAAATTGAAGATGTACCAGATGAAGAGGATGACGAGCTTCGTGATTTACACAGCATATGGAGAAACCGTGTACCAAGTCAAGGGCAATGGATGGAACCAATAGAGTCGTTTGGGCAATAAGCTAGAGAAGATAGAAAGATGAGATATAAGAAGAAGTGATAGGTATCTTATACAGAAACGAATAGATACACTAAAGTAATAACGAATATTTGATATCTCGTATATATATTCTAATATCATGTGCAACCTAAGTATTGGATATCATACGGAATGCACTGTTAGGCTGAGATATATTAGAACATAGCGATAAACATCTGCAGAGAGGGAGGTTGGGAGAGATAGAAGCCAGAAGATGAGTTGTTTCCACCTTTACCTATCGGATACCACTGCTTGGTATCTATCCTTTTTAGATTCCGCCCAAACTTCAACTGCTTTGATGCTTTGCAAAATTATAGTATCACTGTTACATCCATCCTACTAACAATCGTTGGTTTGAATTCACTGAATGAACAAAGGTTGTTAATTATAGGAGTTCTAGAGATACATCACATCTATCTAGGTTAACATTAGACACCAAATAAAAGTATGAGTAGCACTGAAAAAGCAGTAGTATTTGGACAGACGATGGCAGCGACTGCAATGTCATCAGATGAAAGAGATGAAAAACATGATGGTACCGAGGAAGCTGTAGTATCAACTGGACAGAAGACAATTAGGGCGGCTACAATTACAACAAATGATACACAGAGTTCATGCCAACAAGATTCAACCACCTGTTCATCATATACTGATCATGATACACTGGGATTACACGACGATGATAAACCAAACAAAGGCGGAGTGCTCCCAGATGCAACCGCAAGTATCGAGGGTGGAGTAAGTGTTATTACAACGCCTGAGTTTTTCCCAGTCAACCATGTCAAAATTATGCCTTCTGTAAATGAAAAAGTGATTGTTGATAATGTTATTGATAATAGCACTCGATCGGGATCGACACCTAGCAATAGTACAGGCACTGCAGGAGCGTATTATTCTAAGAACTCAAAATCAACGAATAAGAATGATAATAATGCGTCGTCAACAACAGCAACAACATCTGCTTCTTCTTCTACCTCAAAGACTAAATTGATAGCATCCGCTAAACACAATCTACAGGCTGGTAAAAGTGCATTAGAAAAGTCAGATTTTGATACAGCCGCGGATTACTTCAAGGCAGGTAGGAAACAATTAAATGATATAACTTATTGGGATGATGACGAAGTACGTCCAATACTACTCGAATTATGCAGTGAGGGGGCACACACATGTTATATAACTGGTGAGCATGATATAACGAATGAGCTTATTGATCAGGTCCTTCATCATGGAAATACAATACAAGAGAAATTTCGAGTGTATGAGGTAAAGATGCTTACGGTTATGGCCACTGGGAATTACCAAGAATCATTATCACTTGGATTGGACGTACGGAAACAGCTAGGCTTGTCAACGCCATCTTACAACAGGGTAACAAATAATAAGGTAGTATCAACCATGATGATATTAAAGAGATATGGGGAAATAAGTCGCAAATTGGATAATCGTACGGCGGAAGAACTTGCAAATTTACCAGAGTTACAGGATGAGCGTATTATCATGGGACAGAGGATGCTTGAGTTATTGTTAACTTCATGTTATCAGGTAAGTATAGTGTCTATCCAATCTCTCTTCATGCTGATAAGCATAATATGTAACTTCCTCTCTCACATCACCATCATACCACTCTCAATATGTTGCCTCTCAGGTCCAACCAACCTTGTTCCCTCTGCTTATCTTTGAAATAATGAATATCACACTTGAATTCGGTATCAATGCATCATCTTGTGATGCATTTACTACCTTCGGGATTCTCCTAAGCGGTCCATTTGGGAAGCCACAACAAGGTCGGGAAATGGCCAAAGCAGCCGAGCTCATTCTTTCTACCAAGCCAGGTGCAAGTCGGATGCAATCTCGATCAGCAAATGTCATACAAGGGTTTATAAACCATTGGACTATGCCTCTCCGGGAAACTCTAACTCCACTTCTTGAGGGGTATAAAGCAGGGCGCAGCAGTGGTGACTTTGAGAGTGCCAAACTATGTCTAGGATTCAGGGTAGTACATACGTTTCATGCTGGATATCATCTCAATACTGACTTAATTGCTGAAGCAATCAATCTTCATATAAACTTTCTTCACCCAGATATTACCACGGAACTATGGCTTCAGATATACCTTTTAGCTATAAAGAAGCTGTGTAATATCGAGCTTGAAGAGAATGAGAAGGACTTTGACGGCATTCTCCAAACAACTAGTGAAGGGCAGGCCATGAGCTCCCTAACCATGCAGTGCTATACCAACACTATACAGCTCGAGCTGTATGCCTTCTTTGGGGATTGGGAAGAAGCAACAAGTCTTCTGCTAACAACTTCTGACGTACGCGCTGTTCTACAAAGTCCATATCCAGCGGTACGATACACATTCTTTGAAGGGCTGATATGCATTAAAGCAGCCCAATCATCAGTGGGAAAGATGGACAGTTGGAAATGGAAACGAAGAGCACTCAAATCAATGAAATATATTCGTCGTTGGATTAAGTTGGGAAATGTAAACATTATACACTGTCTGCATCTGTTGGAAGCTGAACTTACATTGTTGAACGGCAAGAATGAGAAGACAGTAGAAGATTTTTATAAGTCTGCAATTGATATAGCTGCAAAGAATCAGTTCATCCAAGATGAGGCTTTGTCAAACGAATTGGCAAGTTCTTACTTTGGTTCTTTAAATAATGTCTCTCGTAGAGACTATTATTTGGGAAATGCAATTAGATGCTACTCGGAGTGGGGAGCCACCGCTAAAGTTGAACAGCTCAATCAAGCCGAGTAAGATATCACATTGAAATACACGAGATCCATACTATGAAGGAAGAATAATAATAATAATAACAATAACTCTTCATCAAAAGAGTCTTGTGTTTGTTTCTGAACTTTTAATACATCAATAATGGAGAATGATGCAACCAAGTGTCACTCCCCCTAACATTATGCTAACTATACCACATGATAAGAAAGGCCTTGCTCTCACAGATATAAATGATCTCACAAAATCAACAGTCTAGGTGTGGTATCCTCATTTTTCACGGCCGAAATTGACCAAAATGAGATTGTTGGCAATAAGAGAAGCGGCCTGGCGCCCAATGCTCATTAAATAGTGAATAAGTATAAAGGTTAATAATATGATAATACAAAGTAGTAAACGCTGTAGGCGAGGGTATCATTTGCAGTCTACAGCATGGAGTTATTCAGTAACCATCTCTTTCATACTATCAATTCTGCTATTCACCATTGCAGTAGCTGCTGACTCGTCTATACCATTATTACATATCAATGAAAGAACACGGTATATCGCTGTTGAAACACCTCCTTCATATGATACTATACCAGAAGATACAGCAGATGTTTATAGTGTAGAAGTACTACACAATGCAATGAGTGGATTCTCTGATGAACTTACTAACACTCGTAGAATTCTTGAGCAAGATGATGATATGAAAGGAGGAGATATAATAGGATATGATGATAATGGTGTAGCAATACACGGGAAGAGTAATGCCAGGGGTAAATTGCAGAATGAGGCTCACCAAACTAATCATGGCAATGTTGTCAAAGAACGATCTCCACAATCAAATAAGAAGAAACCACCAAAACATCATAAAAGTAGTAACTGGTGGGAGAGATTATATCAAGGTGGACCTTTATACGATGAAAGCACCGGAAAGTTAATTGAGGATACAAACACAAATAGGGGAGAGGATGATTCAACTATTATACCACCCAGTAGAAGGTCTCATTCCGCAAGTGTTTACACAACTACAAACTCACACAATGAAAAACAACAATACATGATCGTTTCTGGAGGATTTACTGATGATAATTGGGAAGAGTTTCCAATTTGGGCATATGATTTAACAAACTCACAAAGTATATCTGATATAGAACAAGCAGTTGATGATGAAATGTTAAATGATCTAGGATACAAATGGGATAAACCTGATGATAAAGTTCTTGATATTAAGGTTAATATTGATAGCCCATGGATTAATTTATCACAATTAGATAATGAAGACACAGCATCAGATTTGGTTGGTTCGCCTGAGGGAAGAGTTGGACATTTATCCTCAATTCACAATGATTGCTTATATATCTATGGAGGATTGACATATAAACTCGGATCATTCCAAGTCGATCATTTGAGTAGTAATGATACAAATGGTGAATCTAGAGAAAGTACACTGGCTATATGGAAGGCATGTGGATTAGATAAGCTACTATCGAGGGATAATAATAAGGAAGAATCCGACGGAGAAGATATAGAAGACGATGTTGTTGGTTTGAAATGGGAAAAGATTGTACCAAATGTCGATAAACGGCAGCCAAAGAAGCCTGTCTATACGGCTACTACTGATATTGTTGTCAATGGTGACGGCACTACTAGTAGCGGTGACATCGGAAATAATGAAGATACAAATGAGAATTCTTCTGCATCAGATGATCAGCGAAAAATACTCTTCATTCACGATATTATACACCAAAGTAACAGGAGCCAAGTATCAGTAGAACCACCTTATCCGCCCGCAGGAACAATAACTCCTCGTTTACCGTCTAAACTGCCGCGAGGCGAGCATCAGGGCGGACAATACACAGACGAAAACGGCAAAGACAGTTTCATCTTTTATGGAGGCATGCACCATCAAACAACATTAGCTGAAGCACTAGAGGCAACCACAATTCTTGGTGACGTTTGGAGGTTTGATTATGAGACGGAAACATTGACAATGTTAGCACCCTATCCCCCTCTACCATGGCAATGTGACGAGAGAACTGGTGATTATCCAATGGCAAGAACAGCACACGCTGGTACAATTGTTGGAGACGAACTTATAATTCATGGAGGAATGTACTTTGGTGATGAAAATGTGCACGATTCGAGTAGCTTCTCGTCGCCCAGTAATTCCTATGCCACTTACAAAACGTCATCTCATTGGAAAGCATTATCAGATATTTGGGTATTCAGTCTTAAAACACTCAAGTGGAGAGAAAGGATACAATATCCACAACTAGCACGCAGTTATCACAGTATGGTTGGATGGGGAAACGGCACAGTGGCTGCTTTCGGTGGGTTCCAACAGGATACTAACATTCCAGGCGAGACAGTAGCCTTCGTCTTCAAAGACTTGATCGTGAGTAGACCGAATGAGACATACTGGCAAAAACTTATGCCTCCATACGATGAAACTCCCGTGCCGCATTGGCGAGCATCTGCTGAGTACACTTCCCATCCAGGTATCACTAATCGTCTTGAACATTCAGCTGTACTAGATCAGTACGGTTCTATGTATGTATGGGGAGGCAGATTCCAATCAGTCAGCCAAATTGTTGGATTGTTTCGACTAGATGTGTTTACAGAAGATAGCAATCTTATATATGAAAATGCACCACCTGATGGCATTGAACAATATGAAGCAGAACTGCAAGCCTTGCATATGTTTATAGCAACTATGATGTTTATGTCCTTAACAATCTCCTCGCTATTTAGTATGATGAGACGTCAAGGAGCTGATGGAGGAGGCGGTGAGGGAGGAGGTGGTGTGATAAGAGCACTTTCTCGACGAGGATTGCCACCACAAGTGATTAATGCTCTACCTCTCAAGACATATCAAGCACCACACCACTCAGAGGTGACAGAAGATGGCGATGTAGTCGAAGATGTATCATTAAGTAGAGAGAATAGTCGCGATGAAACTTCCGGAGGTTTAGATGATCATGACTGCTGTCCGATCTGTCTTGTCGAGTATGAAGATGGCGTATCCGAAATAAGAACTCTGCCATGTGGTCATGTATTTGATAAGGAGTGCATAGATTCATGGCTAGCAGATCATACCACTTGTCCGTCGTGTCGTGAAGATTTGCTTGATAATACTGCACTTTCGACCGAACAAGCTAGGGCTTCTGCAATTAATGAGCAGTACGAGTTTGACCCTAGATGGCAGTTCATATCAGCGTTTGAAAGTAGTAGACGCCGACATCAACATTGGGGTGGTATACCTACTCGTTTTCATCAAGATATTGAACTAGTATTATCAGATGAAGATGGTATTTTAGATGTCAGTAGCTTGGAAACTACTACTAATGAGGAAACACCAAATAACGATTCCGAGGAGTCATTACGTCCAAGTTTCCTTCGAATCAGAAGCTTCTTTAATAGAAGAGGAATCGTGGGCGTAGCAGTTCCAGGAGAAGAGGAAGGACAGGTCGTACACAATGATGAAATTGAACTAGTGTAGTAAATTGTATTATAATAAAGTAATGTTATTGAGATGATGTATTATGATGGATGCTTTGATCTGTTTTGATACTACTCTAACTTGGCAGACTAAAACAATTCCAGAGAGATCTCAATCTCCTCGTCAAGCATCTTCATTCCAGTTCCATGCACAGGTAGATCATAAATACTTTCAACCAGCTTTATTGAAGCATCATCCAACATTCCCCAAACTGTATGCTGATTCTCCCACCAGTCAACAGGATTCTTGAAGGTATTAATAAAGAAGTCGGGCCCTCCTCCACCACCTGCCCAGCCGACATTTCCCTTTGTCATAATCGGTCCATGGCAACCGCAGTTTGGATCATGTTCAGGACATTTATTCTCAGGTTTGTAATTCTCTAAAGGACAAGGTCCTAGTTCTGTATTCTTGGGAACATTAACTTGAGCAATTACTCCTTGTAATAGCAGCTGTTTCTCTGCTCTGTAGAACTTGCATCTACTACATTTATATCCTTCAGTGACTCTTCGTCCATTTGCTGTTTCACCAATTGCCATTAGTCCACTATTTTGTTTGGATGATGCAGTTTGCACTACTTCTTTTATATAATTGATTGATGATTCGCCAGAGAGCTCAGGAGTGAAGTGAATACGTATATCCCCGAGATGTGTATGAATTATTAACCCTTTCGGTTGTTGTGCATACGGTATTATAATATCATTTGGTTGAGTATTCTTTTCAACAACAGATCGTATTGAACCAGATGATTTGTTTTGTGTATTATCATTATTGTTGATGACGACATTACTGATATGCATAGGAGTAGAGTACCAACAAATGCGATTATAGCTGATATGACAGCACATACTAATCCAATAAATGATGAGTTATTATCATTGCTCTTCTTGCTTAAAGGTGCAGTGATTGACGGCTTGCCTTGCTTCATGGTATGAATATAGAATGATATCTTTAATTCCCTCTGTTGCACAAATATTGCAACTTTGATGTATATTGACCAACTCTTCCCCATACAACGGCGTCCAATTGCGGTATATATAGTATGATATCGCAACCTTTTACCAAATGGCTGTCCACGGCGTCCAAGGCAACACAATCACAAAAACATTGCAAGTAGGGGGAGGTATCCTATGTCAGAATAATCACCACCAACATTTTCAGTTTTGTTGTTGTTCGCTCGAGGTCGTGTGTGTTGGCATGAGCCCTCTTATGTCGGCATCTATTTGTGTTTTATATTAACAACTAAACCCTCATATATCATCTAAAGGTTTCTCCGTGGTATAATTGTTTGCGGCGGCTCTATATCAGTATTGGTACAAGGATACCCAACCATTAAACATAGGGTATCTTTTAAACATTAATGATATATGTGTATGAGTAACAACTACAATGCACAGAGAGGTTGCAGCCCGGATCATCAGTATTAATATCAGCAAAATAGGCGGTACTTACTTTCTGTGAATCTTCTAAAACCATCCAATAAATAACATCAAGAGAATAACAATGGTTAATCTCAAAAGAAAAAGAACAAATTATTGCAAACCTTTATCAGCCATCATTATCATACTACTAAACCAATATTGCTATGGAATGATATACCTAGCAAACCCAAAATTGGCAATAAAGTATGATACATTACCAAAGTATAGTCAATCATCTATAGATTCTTTAACGGGTATAGATGATTTTTCTTTGCCTAGTTGGATGATTGATGAGTTTGTAGAAGAGTTTCATATTGATGGCAGTGAGGAAGCATTTGTTATACCATTCAAGTTGGGTACTCCTGATCATTATTTAACTTATGAACCATCTCCTACTCCTATGAATAATGGTACTTTGGATAGTAGTAACAGTCCAACACATAGACCAAGTACAGATGTATTGCAATATCAATCGAATAATCCAACATACAATTCGACAACTGATACATTATTGTCAGATGTATTAGAAGAGTTTAATAATTCAATAGATGATATAATAGAGGATATAAATAACTCTACTACTCCCTCGTCATTATTTGATAGACGACGGTTGGAAAATTCAACAAGTATACCATCAGTTCAGTCAACAACTAGTAATCAACCATCCACTTCGCCATCAATATCGAATAAACCAACAAAGTCACCATCAGTTATACATGAGATAACTGGTGAATATACTGACAACTTCTTCCATTCATATCATTCAGAAAGTAGTAATAATGATAATGATGAAGAGGGAGGAGATACAGAGAGTAGTAATTTGGAATATATGTTTACTTACTTTAATGATATGAAGCTACTTGGCCTTACTGCCGAAGTAGAAGAAGAGTTGACAGAAGCAGAGGGTGAAGATGGAAGACCTCAGCTAGACGACACAGATACAGATGACACAATTAGTAAACCTACAAACATAATATACTATGACACAAAGCAAGCACGCTTTGGCACTAACCTAGGCCCTCTCGGAAATGCTGCCTTTGTGAATATAATGCTACCACCTGTTTATTATGGATCCTATTGGAATAAACATGTAGTAGTGAATGATAAAGAGAAGGAATATATTGAATGGGAGAATATTAATGAGGTTGTCTTTGATAATGATGTGGAAGAAGAAGTGGCAGAGAGTATATTTGATGATGGGAATGCAACAGATTCTAGTCAGGGGAATTTAACCTCATCGGAAGTGACAAACTTAACTGAATCTGAAGAGCAGCTTGATTCCACTCGTCAATTAGAGAGTGTAGATGAAATGCTTGGGCTAGCTGATCCCGGAAATGAATACTCAAACAATATAGAAGATGAATCTGTTTCCAATGGCATATTTGATGGCAAGACAAATACAACAATTATAGAAAATGAAACGATAGTTGACAATGAAAGCACAACATCAATTACTGATGATGTCAAAGATGGATTGTTAAACTTCTCACCACCTCCACAAAAGAATGGCATACCCATTAGTACATACTTTTGCTTGGAAGATTTTGTTAATTGGAGGATAGAACAACGGAACAACAACTCGTCATCATCAAACAAGCCGCAATATAAGCGTGATAATACTCCATCAGCAGTGGTCAATGTTACAAATTCTACTATACCCACCAGTTCAACATCGGGAGCAAATGAACATTATAACCCCAACTTCATAGAGAGTACTCGTCCAATAACAATAATGGCACAAAGAGGTCGATGCTCGTTTGAATCCAAGGCACGAATGGCAATGGTCTTGAATGATTTATTTGAAAATTCTGGTAGGTCTAATCGTATTGAACATATTATTATTTATAATAATGGTACAGACAATGATAATAATACACAAAATGATGAAGCATTGATTGATATGAGTTTAGTATCAACATCAATCACACCTGTTGATGAAACGGGAGGGATATCTGTTGGCTTATTATACATAGACACAACGAGTGGTGAGGATATAATACGACGAATGAAGGATAGAGAGGAGTTGACACAAGTTAATTCACATGTAGACGTTTCAATGTTATTTCCAGAGGATGATAATAAGTCAGATCGATCATCTAATAATCCACGGCATACTTC
>Ga0214477_100212_pt1 | contig 40752 bp, 28 predicted proteins | sample M1_20Mar14CPVII9_FD_165058 | JGI IMG/M metagenome (GOLD analysis project Ga0214477, IMG submission 165058) | Marine eukaryotic communities from Monterey Bay, California, United States - M1_20Mar14CPVII9sort6BwellC16 | ecosystem: Environmental > Aquatic > Marine > Unclassified | place: USA... | reverse complement strand
TTTTAACGTGAATTTGCACGTAAAATGATTGAGTATATTTGTCACACCAGCGAAATCTACATAGGAATCGACCAATTTGTGTAGACGAGTGAAATAGTACACTCGTCACTTTACGTGCTTTTTTACGAGGCCACCATAGAAACCCCGCTTTGCGCACGTAAAAAGGCGAGTAACGTAGATAGCGAGCGGTAATAAAACTGAAATCTTATAGCTGATTAATTACTATCTTAGTAACCATGCACGGTGGGTGTAGTTAAGTCTCAGAATACTGGCCGAAGGCCGTGCGGGGCATGCCCTGCCATTAAACGACATCGGATGCTTACTGCTCCACTTTTCAATCCATATTGACTGCAGGTTTGCAAGTACTTACCTACACAACTTTCAATCTCTCCCGTGTGCCTATTTGGGCCAATACGCCCACCTCGTAACAAAGGCATAATACAGGGTGTCCTGCATTTTCTTCCTAGATTCAGCTGGCCGGAGGTGACTCACGGGAATAACATGGTTACCCCTCGTGATAAACCTTTTATACAGCTCTATCCATGACGGAACATTTAGATAAAAAGCTATCATATTGTTGTCCCCCTATTGCAAAAGCCTTTACAAGGATAAAAAACAATCAACACATCCTGAACAACTCTGGATCAACCGCTCGCGATCACCTTGCTAATGAAAGGACATACCTTGCTTGGACACGCACATCTTTGTCGTTGATTGGTGCATCTATCGGTTTACTCAAGTGGCAACCTCTGAAATTGCAAACTGAAGGATATCTTATTGGAATATTAGGATGCACTGCCTTTGTTACCTCTACATGGCGTTACTTTCATGTCCAGCACTTGTTATTAGAAGGAAAGTTTGAACCAAATGTTATATCGATTCTATTAGTAATGTCATGTGTGGCAGTAGTTATTGCTTGGGCTTTAACATCATCTTCTTAGAAATAAGATCAAAACGGATAGACATACAAACATAACATATGATCAAACAAAAAGCATAGTTTAAAATACCATAAGATGATACGATGCATATGATATGCACGAAACATATGAGAATATGACGAGCATATTGGAATGTATACAAAACAAAATATAGTATACATGTTTTTATTCTGTTACAATAGACCGGGGTCTTTGTCTCTGTGTGTTTAATGTACATAACATATATTTCCAAGCCTTTACACTGCTGCTGCTATCTCGGCCACAGCAGCCTCTGCTACATCTTGTTCAGCTTGATCCTTTGGTGGATAGCGGTTACGCTGTTCAGCAAAGAGTTCTAATCCATAGTAGTACAGAGCCATATCCCACTTCTCTTTGTCAACGAGGATTTTCCATGCAGCTTTGCCGTGTTCAGTAACGGGATGATCATTCACACTTGCTGGATCAGATAGGTGAGCTTTTTCACATCCCGCAATCTTCTCTCCCCATCCATAGTGGGCCTTAAGTTGACGCAAGGTCTCCTCCATCTCAGTCAATACTCCCACGAAGACCTTAGTCTTGAGTGTATTCTTGGCTTGTTCTAAATGTTCTTCAGTCAACGGAACCCAAGGCATGGTACCCGTTAACTGACGAGTTTGCCAAGAATCTAGGTATGCATCACCGGCAACGTAGTCATAAAAGGACATACTCTTCCACGCCTCAATATACTTTCTTCTTTGATAGAAGAGACTTGTTGCTACCTCCACCGGATGCCTGAGCATTGTAAACGTCTTACCATAATGTTCATCATTGAATAAAGCCGATCCAGAAAGGAAGTAGTTGCTAACAATCACATCTACCATATTTGATGATACAATGTTATTCTCCTGTGCAAACTGAAGTCCATCAGGACTTGTTGTATCAACATTCAACACATTATTACGAGCATAATCTAACGATGGTGCATCTCCAAGCTGTTCAGCACGACGCAGATCATAACAATAATTGAGTATATTCTTCACGGTTGAACCACCACTTCTTGGAATATGCCAGAAGAAAGCTAAATCCCTATTACGTAATACAGGCTTACCACCGCCTGAGTATAAATCCATAGTGTAACCAGCCGTCATATCTGCTGTATCTCTTAAATATATTGGACACATATTGACATCAACTGCAGGGTAAAGGCCTCCAAGGTATGATCTGATTTGCTTTGCTTCAATTTCCTCTTGAGTTAACTCCGGTGGAGACCAATCTTCTCCATCTCTTTCTTCTTCTTGTGTTTCTCCGGGTTGTTCTGCTACTTCTGGAGGTTGTTCTGCTGGAGTTTCTACAACTGGAGGTTCCCCTGAATCATATACCATAACATTCTCTTGTAGTCTTCTATTATGACCTCGCAGAGCTACATTATCTTCTTGTGCCTGTATTGATATTGCAATTATGCCGATGAGTAAGGAGACGAGTAAGACCCGTCGTTGTTGTATTGGAGAGATCATACCGACGACGAAATAGCTGGATAAAAAATTAGATTAGTATATACTATGGAACAAAATGGTAGAAGAGTGGTAGGCAATGCTAGTTAGAGCAACACATTGCTAGTGAATAACTCCGAATAAATTGTGAATATATTGGCGATAATTTATTCACAAGGATTTGCAGCAACCGCCAAGGTTCTTTCCTCTCATTGATGAGATATGGTGGCATCTACATCTCGACACGAGCGCCACGCCAAGCGGTCAATTGATATCATTATTCATGGGTGAGTTGTCAATTTGCAATGTCAGGTATTATTTATGTAGCTTTGTACATTTGTTCACATCTTATGTGTAATTTTTTCAACACAACATAACTACCACGCAGGGCAACAGGATATACTGGGAAGCGTGTAGTACGTCATCTAGCATCTAAACATCCAAACCTTAACATTGGTATATGTGGAAGAAATAAAGTTAAGTTATTATCAGTGGCAAAGGACATTGGATGGGACGAGGCTATATGCACATCATCAATCTTTGTAGTTGAAGATATTATCAAAAATGCCTCTGAATTGGTAGCTGCATTCTCAAAAGCAAAGGTACTACTGGCATGCTCAGGACCATATAGAATTTGTGGTTTACCAATATTAAAAGCTGCCATTGAAGCAAAGTGTGATTATCTTGACTTGTGCGGAGAGCCACAATTCTTTGATGATGCATTGATTGCATTTGATCGAAAGGCAAGAGATGCAGGCGTGCTTGCCGTGCATGCAGCAGCATTTGATTGCATACCCTCTGAGTTAGGATCCAATCTTGCAGAAAGAGAGTTATTAAAGAATGATTCAAATGAGGATAGTATTCAATGCGCAGGCATAGAAATCATTCATACAATGCAAAATGTAAGCTCAGCAAATGCCACTACATTCCATGCGGCTGTGGATGGCTTCTATGCTGCTTCAAGTGGTGAATTGAAAGCTAGTCGAAAGAAAGTGAAGGATAGCTTCCCAGAGTTTGAACAAACAAAGCCTCCCAAACGACCAGACAACTGGCCAATGGTCTGTGACACACCAGGGATTATGCCTGGTTATAATGATGTGCTCGACTTGCGTACAATGAAGTTTGTTGGTGCAGATGCATCAGCAATAAGATCTTCTTGGAGGTATTTACGAAGCCGATCTACTAACCACCCAAGGAAAGGAACAGCTGTTGCTGAGCCACGACTTAGTGTCCTGATTGGAATAGACGGTAGCAACTCTACAACTGCGCTTAAAGTCATGGCATATGGAGGAATGTTTTCAACATTGGCCAGATTCAAATTTGGTTGCAATTTACTGCACTCATATCCCGAGACATTTTCTAATGGAGTCTTTACGTCTAAAGGTCCGACTGAGGACGAGCTAAAAGAGGGAAGCTTCACAACATATGTTACTGCCTATGGATCACACCACTCTGAAACTAATCCCCAACTTGCTAGAGTGAAGGTATCTGGGCCCGAGCCAGGCTATGTTGCAACGCCACGACTGATTGTGGCACTCGCTTTGACAATACTAGATGATGGTAAGAAAGAGGGAAATGAAGTCAATTTATCATTCGAAGGAGGATGCACTCTACCGGGTGCCTTGTTTTGCGACTGTGATAAAGTCTATGATAACATGCGCAATGAGGGTGTATCATTTGACGTTGTTAACCAGTTTACAACCGATGACCAGTCACCTGTTTAATAACGCAATAATAAAGTAAGACATACTATATCTCGCCTGTTTATAGTCATAGGACATTATGTTTATAATTGTCCCATTCCGACATAACTTTTATACCCATTGTGACATATCTTTATTGGAAATTGTTTGTTGCGGTTTATAACTCTCTTCCCCAACCAATATTGTATGATAGATTTGAGACAACCACAAACCATACACACTAACCAAATTTAATATGTATACCCCAATTATTCTAAATATTCCCCAATCCTCTATCCACCAATTCATTTTGATAAATGTAACACTTTTAAAAGACATTCTTAAACACCATGCTTCCAATCAGCAAGGTTTGCAAGTCCAGCCTCACTAATAACATCTCCAGTTTGAGCTAACATATTGGCAACTTCAGTCATTGCAGCTGTTTTAGTAGACAGTAATTCGGCACTCTTTGCCTCTAATTCTTTAGCTTTGACACTTGCCGCATCAGCCTTGGCTTTTGCCTCACGTAATTCTGCTTCACGTGCACGGATGTATCTTTCTTCCTCAACCTTTTCCTAAGCATTATTAAAAATATGTTATTCGTGTAATTTATTATATTGTATGTATATCAGTGTATATGATATGTGTTTTCAAGAATCAAGATATTGTGTGAGAATATAGCAATACGGATGTAGAACATTAACATTAAATAAGCAGGTGCATGACACCGTATCCAGCTAAACTCTACCCATAGGCCTATCTATCACTTCTTTACATATTATAACCTTTTTTGACACATTATCAAAATAACTAACCTTTGAAGCATAATCCCCACCGATTGCCATAGATCTGGTAGACCCTATAGCGGTTACCACTCTAGGCATGGCACTTGTTCGTGCGATATTGTTGCATACTAGACGTCCGATCATGATGTTTGTTTTTGTGTTGTTTGTTGGGCTTCTTATTTTTTATGAGAGTCATGCTAAAAGATATGGTATCCTTTGTTCAACTCTCATAATAATTAGCAATCAACTACTTACACCGCCATTCATATCATGATCCACTCTATAATCATAGTAGTATTATGTATATTGGCGTCATGTATATCTGTGGTTGAATCATTTTCGCCGCCGATATCACTTTCATCAAGAGCGTCAACTTTCACAACTACCACCTCATCACAAATTATATCATGCACTGATGTCACTAGATTGAATCTATCTCAAGTTACATTTGCAGAGAGATTAGACAAAGATGAAATAGTTACTGAGTCTTTTGATCCATTAGAATGTAGTGATAGATGGCATGAGTCGTTACCTATTAGTACCAACAATCATATTGATTGCAAAACATCATCAGATACATCATCCAAAGCAACAACCCCAATCTTAGCATTATCAACACTAGTGATAAACCCAGCAAAATCATATGCTGTTAGTAAAATATCTGAGGGTGATTATAACCCTGACTCATTTAAACCGGTATGTGCAACATCTGACGGATTCTATCGCTTCTTACAAGGTTCGACACGTGCAGTTGTTGGTGATGAGAACTTTTCAGAGTATGGTCCATTAATTGCAGGGGGATTATTACGTATCCGGTTAGAGTTATGTGTTGTCGAATCATTCTTTAATGAGGCCGTCGGACCATTTATCAAAGAGAATGGATTGAATTGGATACTGCCATTGCATGAAAGTGTTGAGACATTCTTGGCTGGAACGATATTTGCATTGGCAACGACCTTTATATTAGTTGGTTCTACAAAGTTGATACAGATTATAGCATTCTATGGTGATTTGATTATTGGCGGACCATGTAGATTGCTTGGTGGCTTTGCCTTTGACAGAGCAAGAGGAGAGCCTGTCACTTTGGATGTATCATTATTTGGATTCTTCAAGACTAGATTGGTAGGGCCGCCTATTGATTTCAAGGAAGAGAAGTTGTCAGGTGGAGAAAAGAAGAAGTTGTTGGATCTTGATAATGTAGATCCCAAGGCCTATCCTCTTGTGATCGTTAGTGGTGGAGTCAAATTAGTTGGTGAGGCATCAAAGGTGAGTTATTTGATTTGTGATGCAAGTGTGAAGCATATGTTGTATTATTCTCATATCTTCTCTACTTATCTTCGACAACTGTAGTACTTTCGGGAATTCATTGAGGCTTTGGACTTATTTGTCGGCCGATATTTAGTGCTTATTGCATCGGGCTACATTATATTGAAGTTTGTTCACTTCAAGGTCTTTCCAGACTTTCCTTAGTGATACGAAATGTGAGCTTTATCTATCTGTTAGCTGTTTTGAAGTAGGAGACAGGGAAAATACTATGCTAGACTGAACTGCTAAATACATTATGTGTAAACAACATCTTGCTGTAAACAACATCGTATGTTTTAGCTTATTATGAGATGATGAAGCTCTCTTTGATCATGAGAAAGAGATGAACTTTGATCGAGATTCTTAAGCACAATGTATCATATCACAAGTCCTCTACTATACAACAGCAAACCAACAACTCAACTCTTCTCTTCAGGCCGGTCAGAGGTTCAAATCCTCTAGAGGTCAGAACTAGCTTTGCTCAATCCACTCATTGTTTAGTAAATACTGAGTTTGACTGTCCTAAGGAATAAAACTCCAAACGGTTGTACAACCCCTGAAATTCATCCAAAGACTTATCCTTGCTTCGCTTCCTCCTACAAGAAAGTACTTGACTCAAAGCTGTATTATTTGTGGCAATAGGTGCCGTGTATAAGCTCGCTGGCGGCAGCGGTATTATTGAATTATCCGATTAGAATTACATCTTAAAAAATCATGGACGGCGGAGATAACAATTACCAAAGATATTCATCACCTGACAAAGTGCAAACCAATGCCAATGCTCAACAACAAAACCATACCAATAAACAACCATCCTCACCATCAGGACAAACTACACCTCTTCATAAAGCATGTTCTTCGCCATCATCATCCCTCTCTAAACTCCGTGCTACACTACTAGCCCTAGGTAAAAATTCTGCAGCAACAAAAGATGAACAGGGAAATTTGCCACTCCACTTACTCGGACGGAATGAATTATTAATACATTTATTCCTAAATCAAGCTCGTTATGATGTATCGAATATATTAATTGATAGTGGTGGATACGGAGCGGGTAATATTGGTAATATGTTATGGGATGAGAATGATAGTGTTGGACAACATTCTGCTGGAAGGAACAATACTACTAGTAATGGTGGGGGTACGCCTGGAATAATGGGCGGCAGTGGCGCATCACGATCACCTCGTACCGAACTAGATGCATTTGTATTGGAATTGGTTAGGGCATATCCTCGTGCAATCATTAGTACAGATGGCAGTGGTCGATTACCATTAACAGATGCTATTTATGATTGGATTGAGTATTCAGCTAAAGATTCACCTGGTGCCGAGGTATTGGAGGATGGTAATCAGATGAATAACAATAATGGCGGAAGTCAGCAAAATGGTAACGATAGGAGTCAATTGGGAATGGGATCAGCTCGTGGTGGCTCTGCTGCTTACAACATGGGTAATGATCGATTAGAAGGCATGTCTCAACTAATGGGACAAGATAACAACAACAATAATGACCGCCGTGGATCTGTCGGAGAGAGTGCAAATACTGGCAAACGATCAGTTCTCGATAATGTTTCATTACCCAGTGCATTCCGAAGTGCCTACTCGGCTAGTGGTCGAGTTGATGATCCCAATTATCAATCTCGTGCAGCGTATCGTAATGCAGTTGGTGCAGATTTAGATGATCCAGCAGTTCGACAACAGGCGGAGTTTCGTAATACATGGCAGACCAGTGCCACGGCACCACGACCGGATGGTCCAACCTTGGATGAAATACAAGAATTGGGTAGTGCTCCAAGAAGTGGAGGAGGACAAATGGCGCGAAGTGTTGCAACTGGTCAATCTGATATGGTATCGAATCCACCAGAGGATGCGGCAATTGATGATATTTTCCCACTTAATCTGGCCATGCCTCCGGTAGTCGAATGGAGTTTACGAATGATCAGTATACTTTTGGATGGAATTGAAGCATATGATGGTGCATTGGGTGGCGATGAAAGTGGAGAGGCATTCAATGCCTGGAGAGAGGGAAAAGAGTATGATGTAGTAACATCGGCTGACTCGTCATGGATTGGCAACTCGTTGGTATCAACTATTGCGTCTATCCCATCATTTATGAAGACATTGTTACTATTGAATGATAACGATCCAGTTAAGGCTCGTGTGTTCAACTTATCAATTGTTAGACGTGTTATTAGTTCGAGATACACTATTGGAAATTGGTTAGTTTACATGCTCGAGGCAGTTGACCCTATAGTTGCAAGACGGGGTGTAGATTATTTGGAGATACTATCAGAAGATGAAGACGAGAATGCTTTAATACCAAGTACGAAACGTGTACGATTTGCAGGAACACAACTTGCTCCGCCTGAACGGGCCGCATTATATTATAAGGTATCAAAGTTGGATTACTTCTTACCAGCTATACTTGCATTAGAAGAAACAGCTGAGGTCGACCGTGCATCGAAAACCAAGTTATTACGCCACATCTTGGATAAGGAGTTGGGCACTGCTCCTACTTTGACAATGGCCTTCTTTGATATATTCTTCTTAATGATGTTATTGGTGACATTTCAAATGTCAGTTTACCATGTTGTCGAGGGTGGAGCGTATACTGGTCAGTATGCAACCACCTACTTTCTATCAATGATTGGTGTATTGTATGCCATACTGAGAAAATTTGGACAAATGTCAAGTATGATTAAGATCTCAAGACAAGCATTTATCGAGAACAACTTCAGATGGGTAGATGGTATTGATTGGCTAGCAATCATGTTAGTTATTGGTGGTATTGTCTGGATGGAGGTTGCTATATCAGATTTGTATGTCAATGTTACTGTTACAGACTACATGAGAAGTTATTTGGCCGCGGCTATCTGTGGAGTTTGGGTAAAGTTGGTATCCTGGTTGAGCGTCATCAATTGGCAGGTGATCAATTTAGTCAGTCTCTTCTACCAGATTGTTCGTGGTATACGCTGGATTCTATTCTTCCTCCTGGTAGCAATCTTTGCCAGTTCACAAATGTTTTATGTAATGCTGTCGGGACAAAACTGTGATGAGAATGGATATTGTTCAAAACAGAATGCTTACCTCCAAGTATGGGCCATCCTTCTTGGTCAATTTGATGTGGCTGACTTTTCAAGTGTCTTCTCAGTTATTGCCTTTGTGGCATTTACTTTCATCACATTTGTTATCCTTGGGTATGCCTTGATTGCAACGTCAATTGATATATACAACAAGGCGGTAACGTTTCGATCGGAGAATAGTGCTTATGGCAACCGAACGAGATTGGTGTACATTGCTGAACTCCGAGCCTTCCGTAGACTGTTTGACCAGAAGTGGACGGCTATGCAATATTGTGCTGCTATCTTGTTCTTAACGAGTACCGTTGTTCTGTTCCTCTTTGCTGCTGTGGAGATTCGAGACTCGTTGGGTCAGTATTACAGTGGAGGTATACTAGGAGGCGCTGTTGCATTGCTCATAATCTTTCTCTTTGTTTCGATCACCGCATTTGTCTCGCATATGACATACTATAGCTATGTCGAGAATAGCGGAGCGACTGGTTGTGGCAGTAGATTGTGTGAGGTAGTGGCAGCTAATGCTATTGTGAAGCTCTTTGCTAATCCTATCGAACACTTGATGCGGTTAATTGTTGACATTGATGGTATTCACTTGGATGGCACACCTTCGACTGCAAAGTATACTGATAGTTGGCAAGGGAGTGCAACACATGTTCGCTGTCATATTAAGCGTATGCTCATGCAATCAGATGCGCACATGGCTTCCAAGTTACGGAATGAATTGTTTGTTATGGAGATGAGAAATAAGAAGGCCAATGAACGCTCTAGAAGTGATGTGCTAACCGAAATAAGAGCATCAGAAGAGCGGACAGAGAGAATGATATCCGACTTTCAAGCTTGGCTAGATAGAAGGATGAAGGAGGAGTGAAAGAATCTATTCTGTTTTGCCCTCAACAGAATGGTGCATAGTTATCTGTTATATGTAATAAAGTCTCATATGTTTGGCATCATGGTCATTTAGTAAATTAGATGTTGTGAAAGACCGAGCTGCAACATCCGAGCCGGCTGCCAACTCTTAGCTCGTTCTTGCTCGTTTCCAAACACCGCCCGATCTCAAGACGGTATCTATCAAAGGAGAGAAGCTTGAAACGATTTCCGGCGAAGCCTTGAGCAACATAAATACAGTCTCTACATAATCAGTTTCTTCGACGCTTTCGTCCTCCTCATTGACATCATCTTCCTTATCAGTTTCAGCTTCACACAACAAATGAATAGGCTGCTTACCATCTCCATTTTGTATTGACACAGCCGAAGTTCCCCTTCTGAGCAAAAATTGCACTACTTCATAATTGCTCCCAAGGCATGCGAGGTGCAAGGGATAGTTATTGCTACCATCTTGAATATCTAAAACTTCATTACTCGACGAATCTACGAATAATTTTACAGTATCAACCGATCCATATTCACAAGCTAAGTGTAAAGGGAGCTTGCCACTGTTGTCAGCTACTTGTAAGGCTGACGGATGTCCTTTTAGTAGAAGTTTGATCGAACCATGGGTAGCTCCATCAAACAAAGCTTTGTGAAGAGCTAATCTGCCTTTATTGTCTGGTGTAGCAATTTCTTCATGATCTTTTGCCATTCTTGCATAATCAAGTTGGTCTTCCAAGAAGCGTGTGATTGCATTCCCATTTTCGTTTCTAGGTACCGCACGAGATGCAGTTTCTAGAGGTGTATGTCTAGAAACCTCACCTCCCCAGTCAACACTGACGGATTTCGCAAACAAGCCTTCTGGGTAAGCATCAAACAAAACCTGGACTGCCGATAATATGTCAACGGTTTTTATATTCCGACTAACATTTTTACCACAAGCTTCGTGCAATGGCAGATCTAAGAGGTCGTGACCGAACCATTCTTCACCGCCTGATTGAACTTCAGCTAATGAAGGGTCATGTGTCAATATTAATTTTATGATTGACGTATTAACACTGCTTGCTGCTTTGTGTAATGGTGTATATCCCATACTATCTTCAGCTCGCAATGACTCGGGGTATTCTTCTATCAGATATTGCGAAGTTTCAACACATTTCCCTGATACCGCTAGGTGAATCGGTAGACTTCTATAGTCAGTGGTCGCAACCCGAACCGATTCAGTACGCTCTGATTAATGCCTTGCAAATTTTAGTGGATTGATACACAATTGCAAGATGAAGAGGAAGATTTCCGTTTTTATCAGGAACCTGCAACGATGATGGATGTTCACTCATAAGAAGCTCTAATATCTTCCCCATCATAGCCGCGTCATCATAATTGTAGGTAGAACAAAGAGTATGAATTGGAAGATCCGTCGGTGTTCCTTCCCAGCAATGGCAGCAACGTACCAGAAGCGACTCTGGCCATACATTTATTAACATCTCAATAATACTAACATTTATACTCTTGTTTTGGATAGCAACATGAAGTGGTGATGTTTTGCCTTTTCCCGACGTCTTCCGGAACATTGATGGATGAGTCTCAATAAGGTATTGTAGAATATCCATTAGCTCACACACATTGGGATTTGACAATAAAACATGAATAGGGGTAATTCCCTCAAATCGAACATCATATTCAGCCGGTGCCGCTGCCCCAATACTTTCTGGATATGCTGTAATCATCTTTTCCAACATTTCCTCACTGATATTTGACTCACGTGCAAGATAGTAATGCAAAGGTAGACCAGGAATATCATCAGGCCCTTGCCACATCCCGTCCTCGTAGTCTGTGCCCAAATTACTCAATTCTCCATCTATAATTGCGAAATTAGTAAGTGCCACAGGTGCATCGTTGATAAGCTCTACTAGAACTTCATCGGGACAGCTAGTATTCACACATGCCATATGAATAGCATGAGCTGGACATTCCCCTGAACCATAAGGAGTTTGGTCCATTGCTACAGATGACGCCCCTGGAAAAGTATTTAGAAGATACTGGATAACTTCTAATGTAAGGTGTTTATTTTCACATGCACCTAATAGAAAGTATGCGTTCTCCAAATAAAATTGTGATGAAATCAATTCAGGTCGCTCCTCAACTAGTTGTTTCAAATCATCGAATGATATTTTATCATTTGTACGGCATAGAAAATCCTCTAAATCTTCTTGTGCAGAAGATAAAGCTGAAGCCTTTGCTGCCCGTGTTTGTACCATTTGACTTTAATTGTGGGTACTATCAATTATAATTGTGGGTGTACCTTCAATAATTATCAATGCTATACTTTTAATTCTTGTTTTTATCAAACAATATAATGTTATTAAATACCGCTATATTAGTACTCGCCTTATCCCTTATTACGTTACTAATCAGAGTTGAATACTTAGTACTGCCACACGATACACACAACTTTTCATGCCTTTATTCAGCCTTTATTATCTACTGTGTAGCAGTCCTTTAAGTTTTTTAGACAAACAAGCATCGCCAAATCGCTAACGTTTGCGATTTTATCCCCACCCCGCCACATATCACACCACATAAAAAAAAATTGCTGTGTAAGAGAGGAGGCAACTAACAATAATATTATGTCCTCCTCTACTGATATATCCAACAGCCAAGTGGTGGCTGCCAGTGCCTCTATCCCTTCCATCAGCGGTGGCGCTAATAATAAAAAAATGGATATCACAATTGATGCACCTTCTCATCAACCATCATCCTCCATCTCCACGTCTACTACGAAACCAATGACACATATTGTATCCACTGCTAGTGTTAAACCACCCTCTCCTACCGCATCTGATACTATGGCACCGCCTAATGCTGTTAGTCAAGATTCGGTAGCTGCTCCTAAGCTTGCCAAGAACCGTGTTTCTTTATCTCCCGATTTTTTTGTTGGTGATGAAGCTGCTGCTGATTCTAAAATGCCTGCAGCAACAAACAAGAAAGATGCTGCCATGGATGTAGACGATTCAGTCCGCCGTACCGGCCGTAAACGTACATCCACAACCATGATTATTGACGGTCACGTTGTCAAGAAACAAAACAACTACACTGTAACTGCCGGTGAATATATCCACGGTGCATAAGTTTGGTCATTGGAGTAATCTTGGCCTTGTGGTACAATAGAAACGGTAAACAGGTCTTTGATTCCGATTCATATTGTACATTGATGGTCGGGAGATGCAATGGAAAGTATAAGCAGGTTTTTGATTACATTCCATGTTGGGTAGGATTCGATACCTTGCACTACAGATGCAAAGTATTGGAGAGAGAAATCTACGATTGGCTACAGCGTCGGCTGATCCATTTCGTGTTTCAGTCGATCTCTTCTACTAAACGTACTGGATGTGGTTCGTAAGGTGCGATAGGCGAGGTCTCTTTCTAATAGCATGAGAAGGTGCAGAAGATGCATCACAAGGAGACTTTCAACACCACAGCAAAGCCGTAGAGGGATCGGTCAGGGTTCCGAGGTTGTGCATATACACAGCATCTCGTCTCCTTCTCATACTATTAAAATTCGACCTCACAGCATTCTAATGAAACAGTGGATGTTCTTGAGGTACCTGTAGCCTGTGAATTCATTAGAGAGTAAATACAACTATATTAATAGTTGTGGTGTGGTGTACACCGATTATTCAGTCCAATTATCTATTGTCTGTTTAGGTTTAGAATAGGTAGAGTATATGTGTGAGAAAGCATATCAAATTAATATAATATGTGAGAAACAAAGCGGATATTGCACTTACCTCATCACAATACTGTGGACTATATAATATATGCCCCACTGTCATTTCCCCTAATTATTAGTGTTCTCCGGATGCAAAGTACAGCCTTTATGAGTTCCACAACCACCCACTATCCCATGACATTTTAATAGCTTTTTATTATAATCCCTAATGCCACGCTCTTTTGTCGCGTTTTTAAACTTTGCACTGTCTAAAAATGTTGTCATCCTGGTAATGCACAATTTACGAATAGGCTCATTTGGATTTGCATAGCCTGGCTGGCTTCTCTCCAGGCGATGAAGTTCGGTAAATTTTTCCCTGACTGCTTTCCATTTACTACCACCGCCACCGTCAGCATATTGTGCGACGCCAACTTCTGTTATTGCATCACATACACGAAGAATATCTTCCTTCGTGCAGTCAGTAGTGTTCGAAAGTTCCACAAACTCCTCCTCCTCTGCCTCTTGTTCTACATTCACTTCCCCACAGCATTCCTCGAATTTAGTATAAAGAAAGTGACTTTCCCCACACTCGCACTTAAACAATGGATTGGTATTTCCATCTGGATCAACTTGGTATATTCCCCTTCTCACCCCAATCCATCTCGGTTCATCCTCAAGATTCAAAGTATAAGCTTCACGGTACTTCTCGAGGTAATGAAGACGGATGGCATTCTTACTTGTGAGGTCAGGAAGTAGGCCAAAAGGACCCAAACAATATTGAATCTCGCATTCTTGATCCCAATTTTTCTCAGTGAGCTTGTGTAGTACTACCTTGCACTTCCTACGACCAGGAGCACCACCATGACACCTACATTCATCTGAACATGGTACCAAAGGTCGAAGAGCACAGAGCTTACGACCAGCATTCTCACCTTTATTATCATAATTTATATTCTCCGGGTTCATGTCACGAGCCTCTGACATTTCATCAATATCCATAAGAGATACATGACAGAGATGTGATGCCTCCAACTTTTGAATTAGTGCATATCTACTACTGATACGCTCGACTCCTACAACATCAGTAGGCATTCCCCTAATCGATAAGTAATCATTAATTGCTTGTAAACTGCCACCAAATTCTTCCCAATAATCCCACATGAAAGCAATTTGTTGTACTAGTCTTGGGTAATTAGGAGAGTACCTATGAGAAGATCCTGAACAATTGTTATATGCAAAATCATTTGGACATTTCTTTCCTCTTAGATCCCCTGTACTTAAACAATATCTAAATTCGGTCCTCTGAGCTGTTGATGTCAAGGCAGCCTTGGAGTGTAAGAGAGCACCACATGCAGTTTCTTCTTCATTCCCAAGACCCTCTTTTAGCTCATGAGCATCCATACGAAGGAAGGATAGAGCAGCTGCAAATCTCTTGGTTGTTTCAGTATTCTCTTGGTTTATTTCACTAGAAATAGCTTCAGTAGACCTGTTACATAATTGGTCATACTCATCAAGAGATGATATCTCAATGGTCGGGGAACGGGTTACAGTTTTTGTTTGTGATTCGAGATACTGTAGAAAAGGTCTTGGAACATTTGCCAAACTCAGGGAAGGATCCTTCACCCACTGAGCGAATGTACATTTTCCCTCTGGATTATCTTCTGTGGGTGGTAGTACCCCAGGTAACCCTGGATTGGAAAAGTCGTGTGTTGTTCTGATTCTACCATATGTATCATCATACCGTGTTTCAAGTAATGCTTCCTCGTTTTCAGATTTGAGGTAATCAAGAAACCGCTCGTCGTCCTCACTAGTAACACCATTTCTTCTTAAACAAGCAATGAATTGATTACGAAGAAAGATACGAATATCCCTCTCACCCATACCTGGACAATCACTAAATTGCGTACATAATCCTACTTTTACTTGATCTTCGTATAAATCTTGTGACATATTGACTGGCCCAATCCGAGGATGACAAGGATGATTGGGATTGCACTGGCATTCTTTCCAAGAAGTAATTGAACAGCGTTTGCGTGCATCATTCTCATATGCACCCTCTGGAGTATTATTATAGGGATTAATATCAAATCCGCGAGAGAGATGATGTAAATGGCTGATCTCCTTTTTCTGGCGAAATGCCTCTTCACCAGATAATGGAATAACTTCAGCACCCTCGGTCTTGATATTACGAATTGACATATCAACTAACAACTTTTGCAATCCATTCTGATCATTAATATATCGTGGTGTACTTGCCAATTGTAGCATTTTCATGAAAAAGTATACTGAGTGACCCTTATAGCGTTGCACCCACCGACCATTATTTAAATGTAGTACTTGTTGCAATTCAATAACCTGTATATTAAATACCTGCACATCACACTCAATCTCCTTGGGGAAAAGTACGGAAGTATCAGAATGTACAATGTTGTTATTAAAATCATCTGGTGATGAAAGATGATCATGGAAGAACTTTTTTAGAAGCTTAAATTTCTCGAACAATGTTTTATTATATGATTTGGTTGCGGCAGGGGACAGAGTGTTTTGCCTTTCCGGACCAATGATAACTTCAGCAGTCACCTCTTGAAGTTGTTGTGTTTGTGTATCCAACCAATTGCCAAAATAAGCAAACTTTTCAGGCAATGTATTACCGGGACAATTCTCAACAAATCTTTGGGCGGTAAATAACATGATGATATGAGATATAGAGAGGGAGATATAAAGAACAAGTACACCTATAAAGAGGAGAATTTGTGGAGAGTTGAGAGTTGCTTATTTGTTATCAACAAAGTCTGGCCGTCACCTCTCTTGAGCTCTCTTGATTTGTCTGATATTGTAGGTCGTCGACAAACATATAAAAGAATCCAAACTAGTGCAAGCATATCATCCAATAATATGCAGGCAAGGCGGAAACGATAATAATCCTAATCCCAATAACCACAATATAACAATCAATATAATTGATGTTGTATGCTGTTTCCCTTTTTACATTGAGACTTTGCGTGGAGCTCTCTTCTGCTGCTTCTTCTTCCTTGGATTAGATGTCCACTCTTCATCATCATCACTAACCTCCTCATCACTAGTGTCTTCTAATTGGTCCTCCTCATCACTGTTGTCTACTAAATCATTACGGGTAATACCACGTCCTCGACCACCCCCACTACGACTTAGTCTTTTCAATGATGACTTCTTCTTTGTCTTTGTAATAACAATACTATCATCATCAGAACTATCAGAACTATCTTCATTATTACGATTATTACGTCGAGTACGAGATTGATATGGTCTACGATAGCTGCTAGGAACACTACGATCTCCTTGTAACCGCCGAAGTTGTGCAGACACCTCTTCATCATCGGCGTCGTCATTTCTAGACACAATGGACTGGCGCCCATACGTCGCCGTCTTTGCTTTAGTCAACTCATTAATGGATGGGTTTGTAATAATAGTACAATTCTTCATGGTCAATTCCAGTAATAGAATAAGAGGGATTTCAGTAGTATAATAAGAGGGGAACAATAAATCACCTGCGGGATTTAAAAGTAGTTGTCCATGACTTAAGTGATTGCACTGTAATAATACAGTATGTATTACATTGCTACATTGTTGTTTGTTGTTGCATACACCGAAGATAAACCAAAGCCTAAGAAGAAACCCAAGGCAAACAAGTCCAATGGTGCAGCACGTGCACCTCGTAAAATGCCATCCTATATTACTGAACGTCAGAAACATAATGATATCATTAAGAAACGTTTGTATGGTGTGGACGCTACCAATCAATTAAACTTTATGACAAACAATTATGATTCATTAGAACCATTTATTGATTCTAAAGTTAAGAATTTACTTCAATCCAATATGAAGAAAGCTAAACCGGAGCCTGCCCGTCCCGTATTGGGTACACAGCCAGATTTGGTTAAGACCACACTTCGTGATTACCAAATGATTGGTTTGGACTGGATGACGAAGATGCATTCATGTGGGATGCCATTTATTCTTGGCGATGAGATGGGTCTAGGCAAAACACTGCAGACTATATCATTAATTGCACATTTGAAGGAACATCATGCCTTTACTGGTCCGAGTTTGGTTATCTGTCCCTTGTCGGTATTATACTCTTGGTGTAATGAGGTCAGTCTTCCCCTCCATCTATTTTCGCTGTAATTTGACTATCTCACTTTATAACTTTCATTCTCATTCTCATGCTTTGTAATCATTGCAGGTCAAGAAACATGCACCACAATTGAAACACTTTCGGTTCCATGCCAGTGATCCAAAAGATCGCGAAGCTCAGAAACACACCATGGTACATGATTTGTTACAGTATGATATTATTATTACGACATATGAGATGGCAAAGAACCCTGCCGTTACCAGTTTAATCCGTAATACATACTTCAACTTGTGTGTGTTGGATGAGGGACATGTGATTAAAAGCCTCACCAGTCAAATCTCCGAGGCTGTTCGAAAGATTCACTGTCAGTCTCGTGTTATCTTAACTGGTACCCCGTTGCAGAATAACTTGGTTGAGTTGTATGCTATTCTCAACTTCCTTTATCCCAAGTACTTTACAACACCTGAGAAATTTGAGGATGCATTTAACATTACAAACAATCAGATTGATCCCGAGATGTTGTTGAAGGCAAATAAGTTGTTGAAGTTATTCATGATTCGTAGGCTAAAGGGCGAGGTTGAGAAGTTGATGCCGAAGAAGATTGAGACCAAGGTATGTTATGATTTGTGTGTGTGTATGTATCTTTCTGCAATTGGCACATCAATGTGTATCTCATCATTCATCTCTTTCTACTGGACCTACTTTAGATTCTATGCCCTCTATCTTCGTCTCAAATCTTTTGGTACAAGGGTTTTCTCATGAATGAGATCGATTCTCTCGTCAAGCTCACTGAGCAAGATGACGTCGACCAAACAGGAAAGGGCACTATGTTACGAAACTTAATCATGCAGCTCCGTAAGATTTGTCTCCACCCATACCTGTTTGACTTTGCCGAGACTGATACCTCGGCCACGGGTGTGGAGGAACTTATCGCAACTTCAGGCAAGTTGGCTGTATTAGATAAGTTGCTAAGGTCAATGTTCAAGAATGGACATCGTACATGCATCTTTTCTCAATTCACAAGCATGCTTAACATCCTTGAAGACTACTGTGTCTTGCGTGGATGGAAATATTGTCGTTTTGACGGAAGCACACCTAGGGCACAAAGGAACCATATCATTAATCAGTTTAATGCCCCTGGTAGTGATGATTTCATCTTTCTGATGAGTACAAGATCAGGAGGATTGGGAATTAACCTTCAGACTGCTGATACTTGCATGTGAGTAAATTGTTGAGTAATTCTGCTCCCATTCTGGTTGTAAATGTGTACTAACCTTTCATTTAGCCTCTACGACAGCGACTGGAATCCTCAACCAGACTTGCAAGCCATGGCTCGTGTTCACCGTATTGGACAGAAGAAGACAGTTCATGTGTACCGTTTGTTAAGTGCAGGAACTGTGGAAGAGCGTATTGTGGAGAGAGCTGAGAAGAAGTTGTACCTCGACCAAATGGTTAACCGAGGAACATCTAATCGTGATATGGAAGACACAAGTTTATCAACATCTGAGTTGCTCGCATCGTTGACATTTGGATCCAACGCTGTGTTTTCCTCATCGAACGAAATGCCAAAGGATGCAGATATTGATAAGATTACTGATCGCACTCGTAGTGAGGAGGATTCTGCTGGTCTGCTACAGGGAGGAGAAGCTCACACTGCAAAGGACTTTGAAAAAGATAAGGAACTTACCGACACTCGCCAGTTCATGGGCGCTGACTTTCGTAAGCTACGAGAGGAGAAGGAGGGCAAGTTCAAGAATAAGAAGAACAAATACATGGATCGTCTTAAGCAAGATTGGAAGGAGGTTGTTACTGGCGAAACTATTGAGGAAATGGGTAAGGGTAAGCGCAACAGGAAGAGTCGCATTATGCAGGTTGCGGCTTTAGGTTCGGGCTACGGATCAGCCAATGTTCCTGTGTTGGCAATGAATGATTACGATCTACAGTCTGGAGAGCCATCGTCATGGGGAAGGGAGACTAAGAAGGTGAAAACTGTCGTGAAGAAGAAGGAGAAGATCAAGTTTACTCCCCAGGACTTTTGTCAAGCTTGCGGCGAGAAGGGTGATTTGATCGCCTGTCCTAGGTGCCCCGTCAGTGTCCATGCCGAGTGTTGTGGATTAAGGGAGGAGGACTTTATGTGCTGCACGCACCATCACTGTGTTATGTGCAACAAGAATGCTGCTGGTGCAGGTGGATTATTGTACCGTTGCCAATCGTGTCCTAATGCTTACTGCCCTGACTGCATGCCCGGTGAACCCTACCGGTACCTTGGAATCAACGTGCCTCGCTTTGAAAAGCTTGGATTCAAGGGCAATCCTCTGTACTTTTACATTCACTGTTCCAAGCAGTGCGAGGACGTTGCAAAGGAGGAGTTTGGGTTCAAGGTTAGTGCAACAAAGCCCAAGCTACCACCCAAGATGGATGTTGCATATGCCTTTGGTAAGGATGCGATGGATGTGAAGGAGTTGGCACAAATGTACAAGGAGAAGGCTCAAGGTTTATGGGCCGGCGGTAAGAAGAAATCACCTCCTCGTGCTCCTGGAACTACGAGAATCTCACCACGAAAGACAATGAAGGGGAGTGGTGCAGGTGTCGTTGACTTGACTGTCTCACCTGCAGAAGCAGCTGCTCAAGGCTCTACTAAGACTGGATACATTTAAGTAGTTTGTACAGATGGGGTTGGGGAAGTAGTGGGAAGGGGAAGTTGCAGTGATGGGGAAGTTGTATAATGTATATGATTTGGGGAGAGGAAAGTTGTGGGGAAAGTTCTTAATGTATATGAAGTCGGGGTAGGGGTTAAGCAATTTACTGAGAAGAAAGGAAGTTTGTATATTGGTTTGGATTTGGAAGTTAGAGAGAAGCTTTAGAACAAGAGCTTCAGAAAGAAGAGAATTTTGATAGGATCTGAAAAAGTTTATGTTAAGACTTGATTTACTAGAACAGACTTTGTTTATGCATAGTATTATTGAATAAGCTGTCATCATCAATTCTAAACCACATACCTGAAGATATCATATGCTGCTCTTAGTGGAACATGAGCTCTCATTCGCAAGCTTGCTTGCCTCATCCAGTTCGAGTGAAGGCCAAAGCGAGAGCACAAAGCAAAGCGAAGGATACCACTTATGGTATCCGCCCGGCTCCCGCTCCCGGCGGGGCCGGGGGCCTTATTTATCTTAGCCTGCTCAATTATCTTTAAACACCACACACACACATGCTTTGTTCTTTGAGACGCTTTATACATCCTCTAGCTTGGTACTCGTGCTATTGATACTATTATAATCTACAATGGCTGATCCTTTTGCTTGCTTTGGTGGTGACGATTCTGATTCAGATAGCTCCTCTGCTGATGAAGGAAATACCATCAATAATAATAGTCAAAATGAAGATGACAAAAATATAGATCGAGCTCGTCAATTGATGGATACATACAACAATAATACAAATACAACGAAGAATAATTCATCTAACACCGCATCACCAACAACATTTCAATTCCACTCTTCATATGAAGATCAAAAAGCACGAACATCATTATTACCTTGGCTAAATCACAACCCGTTATACTTAGGACCTATGGCTTTATCAAAGTGTAAAGAAGGAGGTGGTAGAGGTTATATTGCTACACAAGATTTACCTCCAGGAACATGCGTATTAATAGAACAACCAATAGTCAAGGGCTGGAGTGAAGTACAGATGGGAAAGAAGCTTGGATTAGAATCTATTCAATACATCTTTGAGAGAGATGATGCAAAGTTAGTTATACAATGTATGGAAGAATTACATCCGAGAAGAGAAGAGGTATTAGAGATATATAAAGAAGGTGTAGATGCAGCAACATCAACAGATGTAGATTCTTTGGATAGAACACAGATTATAGACATGATATCCAACATGAACAGTGACACATCTTATGTTCAACAAGTGAAATCTCTTGTTGAGTATGCAAAAGATCACAATATAACCAACTCTGATGGCTCTCACATTGAAGATATAGACATTAATCGTCTACTATTGACATTGAGATACAATGGTTTTGATTCTGGATTGTACTTGCACTTCTCTATGGTGAACCATAACGAAGATCCAAATCTTATCAAGTTTAGGCCAAATATTGATGAACACGAGGATGGATTATACTACTCTGAAGCTAGAACAACACGACATGTTCGTAAAGGAGAAGCATTAACACTACACTATTTAGAAAACCCACGAGAAGTATCGCATGCAACGAGAAGACTCATACTCTGGGATCAACATAGATTTGATATTGGCGATGAGTCTGCATACAAGCAGTTTCTTGATAATGGTCTTTATAGTGATAACGAGCGAGGTAATCATATATACGAATCAGAGCTGATACATGGAAAGTTTCCTAAATCTACTAAAGAAGGTGCTGACAATGGAGAAGAGAACGACGAAAGAGACAATGTCGCCACTACGGATAATATTGAAAAGTCTTTAGATGACTTGGAAGAGATGTTAGTGGAGATTCAAGCAATAACTCAGTTGCAATCCAATGGAAAGAATGCAGACGATACTACTTTTGATAGAGCAGCAGCATTAGAATTGACTATTGGCGAGCTCATCTTTGCATCTACATCCACACTTGGTAATGCAAATCACATACTACTTTCTCGATGTTGGCGTCTACAGATTGATATTATTGAAGTCATCTTATCACATTATACACCAAAATTGACTGAGAAGCAATCTGTGGACTTGGTGGCTCGATTCTTATTGTCTGTCAAGCCTCTGTTAGAGTCTCAACGATGCAGATTAGGTATTGATCATCCCGATGTAGCTAGGACGTATCAGGATTATTCAATGGCACTTCAGGTTTTATTATCCCATCCAAAGAAACTACTATCCTTAAACCTCGGTTCATTGGATCAATGCTCAAAGATGGAGCATCATTCTCGCAAAGAGAAGGAAAGAATAGATGCAATGTATCCCAAGGACGTTGATATTATACTTGGTAGTGTTAAGAGGAAGTAATAACAACATAATACAGTTACAAAACACAACTATTGGGTTATATTTACAATTACTACTACGACACGACTGCCTCGAGAAGTCAAGAGAACATCTTCAGCAATATCAAGCCCAACACCGCACAGGATTGTTGAGCTGTCATTCTGCTTTTGAGATATATTTCTCTTTCCATACTATATACCACACAATCGTGACAATATCAAACTCAATGAGATTGGAAGATGATCAGGATCAACTGAATCCACATGTGAGTTGTCATTCTGTCTTCCGCTTGTGGATATTCGACAGTGATGAGATAGAAGAGAGGTCCTGCATTTCCACATCTTGTACTTATGCCTTGAGTTTACCATTATACAGGATATCGAATCTAGTTGCGTGCAGCCTGAATTCACGCACAAGTTGTTCAGCAATAGACTTCTTTACAACTTGTACGGGCTTATGTCAAGCTTGTCCAGTCGCGCATGCGCCTTGGTCAGTCACATCAGAACAAGTCGCCGAAAGAAAAGCTTGTTCATTACTACCCTGCTGAGAGAGCTTTCCCAGCTCTTTAAATCCTATATCAAGAATTCGTTCATGGTCTTTAACATGGTTTGCAAAAGGAGAAAATTCTCCTTCATTGGGTCTCCCGAAATCAGATGTCTTCATGAGGGATTCTTCGTGTTGGAAGTGCTCCACCAGGATACTCATACAATGTGTGAGTGTGGCTACACTAGGCTTACAGATAAGAGCATCCAAAGCTTCTTCACATTTCTCATGCTCATCATCCATACTCTCAATACCAACAGAGGGCATCTTCCAGTCATTCATAACATTCCCCTCATCACCTTGAGCGGAACCATTTTGACTACTTGGTTGGATATCAAACTTGTCTTGAAGTAGCTTTTCAACATGATCGAATGCATCGTCTCCATAATCAAGATATGCCTTTGTCTTTCGACTGACAAAATATCCATCTTTATCAGAAATTATGAAGCCAGAACACCCTAACTGACCAAATCTGTATCAAGAGGGATAAGAATAGAGGGTTACACAATTAATAAAATAGGAGGAGATCGAATAGAAGAAAGTATTGCAACCAAAGAACTTACCCTACTGGCATATATCCTCGACTTGGTATATAACAATTTACAACACCCGTCAAATCAAACCACTTGCCGAATTGTATTGCAACGCTCGATGAATCAACACATACCATTAGAAATTGAACTTGACCATCATATTTTGCCGCCCAATTGCCCATTTGTACTGCGCAACTACCAAAGATAATAATAACAATATTATATTAATACAAAGGAGGTAAATTCTACACGAGATGATATATATACTCACGGGCGGCATCCACCTCACCCTCCATCAAAAAAATGCATGACAGTGGGTACCTTCTTTTGTGTCAAAAGTTTGGTGGATGACGTGAGTGTTTTAGAGACACTCACTCCATCTATTAAATGAACGTAGAAGTCGCCCACTAGCTCTGGCATGGTTAATGTGGTTACACTTCTTCTGCTTTCAGTATGCTTCAGAAAGAAGGAATGAGATGTTGCCGTAGTAAAACACTTGTTACTGTTTGTGGTTATACTTCTTCTACATTCAGTATGCACTATCAGAAAGAAGCCGACGTCAATACGAGGTTCGAGTAAGTGCCGTCGCCGAGAGAATTATGTGGCCTTCTATGAGGATACCGTTTGCTCATCTAAGGTATCCTACATCGTAAGAAATAATGCGACCATTGCAAATTGCAAATGCATACCTTACATACAATCAAATATCAAATGGGCAAACAACCAATGTCCGCCTACCAACAAAGGCAGGGGTGTAGTGATGAGTCTGCCCCTATATGTGGTAGTAAATGTTGCAATACACCGACCACAGAATTTGTAAAGTTTAATAATTCGATATCTCCTCCTACTCAAAACAATGACAATGATGATGACGACATACATGAACTGCTAATTGTTGGAGCTGGACCTCATTCTCATGCACTAATGTTACGTCTACTATCACATGAGCCTGACTTCCTTTCTGAGAAGGAGAGACATAAGATGGCTGAGTATAAGGAACGTATGCGTCCACCAAGAGATGTTAATAATTATTTGAGAAAGCTATGTCGAGGCCCAAAGGCTACACTGAAACCACCTAGAAAGAAACGTGGTAAAGGATCACCTGTATTACCACCACCACCACCACTAACATTGGAAGAGATTAATAAATCCGTATTAGTTGTGGATAGCTATGGTAGTTGGATGGAGGGGTGGAGAAGGAACTTTAATGCGCTCAAAATACCGAAACTCCGATCGCTCATGTCGGCACATAATGACCCGGTAAGTCGCGTCCGCGTTAGTATTGTTTTATCATATAAATTCGTTTGTTCGGTATGAAGAATCGACAAGTGACTACTTCATTTGACCTTCGGTCTCGACGACTTGACTGCTTTATTTGACCTTGGTTTGCCTTCATTTGATTGCCTTTCCAAACTACATGTACTAACAGAAGTTACTATCATCTCTCTTCATCATCATAAACTGTGATAACACGCATCTTCCAGTATGATCATCGATCATTGGAGTATTATGCTGAAATGAGAAAGCGAGGAAATGAATTGATAACATTACCAAATCTCAAGCAGAAAGATCCAAACTTTAAAGGTCCTTATCAGGTGCCTTCTACAGCCATCTTTAATGAGTTCCACGATTTATTATCCTCGGCTTATGGTATTGGGAATGCCGTCACGAAAGGTACAGTCTTATCAATCGCCCCCCGTCAACTGGATGGTGATGATGAGGCAATGTTTGAGGTTGTAATGCAAACCCCGACAAACGATAGAAGAATAGTAAAGACTAAAAGGGTTGTGTGTGCCCTGGGGCCAATGTTTCGTCCCTTGGAAATGCCGTGGATGTCTGATCTTCCTCCTATGGCTACTAGAAGAATACTGCATTCTCACCAAATCTGTCCCTTCATTAATCACCTCGAAGAGCAGAAAAAGAGTTGCAATATTGGAAAGGTATTGATTGTTGGAGGAGGTATAACCAGTGCCCAGCTGTCACTGCTAGCATCAAAGTCGAAGTGGTGCAAGGGAGTGATCTTTATTCAAAGATCAAGCATGAAACCTCGACACTTTGATATTAAGAACGAGTGGATGGGCCCTAAGCGAGGTAAGATGTTGGAAGAGTTCTGGGCATGTTCAGATATGAACGAAAGAGCCAAACAACTCAAGGAAGCCCGAGGTGGAGGCACCATACCTCCTGAGATTATAGAAGAGCTTCTATCTAGTCAGGGTCCAAAGCTCGAAGTTAAGACAGAGGTAGAGATTGAAGAAGTGGAATGGAATAATGACCATTTTAGAGTCAGCCTAACGGACAGAAGTGAATACAAACCAGCTATGATATGGCTATCAACAGGAGCACAGAATAATATTGATCATTATTCTGTGTTATCAAAGCTACGCGAGGTATTACCTGTTAATGTGGTAAATGGGTTGCCAGTGTTGGATAATGACTTGTCTTGGAAAAGCCCAGAAGATGAAATCAGTGATGAACCGAGGTGGAAACAGACTGCCCGAAAGAGACTAAACTGCTGTGGAGCTTTAAGTGGCTTACAGTGTGGTCCAGACTCGTTGAATCTGATTGGAGCGAGGCAAGGTGCTGTTCGAGTGGCCCAGAGCATTAGACACGACTTTGAAGTTGAAAGATTAAGAAAGCTCGATGATGCTACTGATGAAGAAAGTTTTTGTGATAGCTGCTGCTAATGGATTCATCTTAAGGCTCTAATGTGTACAGATTGTAAAGGCAATTGTATTCGTGTAGAGAAAACATTCTCTTAGTCCTTTATTATGTACAATCACAACACCACATAAAGATTAGTCGTCAATCCTTCAAGAATTCAACTTCCTTTCTTAAACTCATCTATTCTGACAATCCCATTACCATCAGCTGCTGGGATGATATGGGTAAACAATTGTCTATCTGTAGATGAGAGTATACCCATCCATGTCCCATCCTCTTCTAAACTACCTTCTATCGGGGTTTCTCCTTCTTCGTAATCTATTCCAACATCAAGCCACCACGGTCTCAAACCTGTTGACCAGTGTACAACAGCTCTACTCCACAAATCATGCAAACTTATGATGAACTCAAGTGATCTTTCATCTGAACTGACTCCCCATTGTGCCGTTTCTCCGTATACGTCACATCTGAACAAGCGTGAGTCCTCTTCTTTTAATGAATGTATGATAAGGGATGAATCTAGTGTAGATTCAAGACCTCCTCCTAACAAATCACCAAGCAAGGCCATCCGGATCATATTGTAAGCATGTGACTGCAGGGAATCATTTGGCGGTGGACGTGTATATGTGTCGGCGCATGACGAGCCTCTTTGTGCAGGGTCACATGTTTGCTCTTTCAATGCCAATATCATTGCAGTACTGGTACTGCTTGCTGGCGTAGAATACCCTCTTCGATTATTGACCAGAGGACCATCTTCCATCTTCTTTAGAAATCCTGGAAGATTTTCAACATACACAGATGGGTCAGTATACGCGGCATATCGAACCGAGTATCCAAAGAATCGACCAGGCGATATCTTCGGTAAGTATTTTAGTGAAAAGGATCCATCAAATGCGTGCACCCACGACGGTGAATCGGACGATGGGGTTGCCACCGGCAACACTGTCCAAAATCCATGACGCAACAATGGTGGCAACTTATTGTTTCCACTACTGCCATCACTAGTCTCTTCATCAACATATTCTTCGCCTTCCGACTTTAAACGTTTTACTAGCGGACTTTTATCAGATACAAAGGCAATGTTACATCGAGCTTGAGTCCTTGCCCCAACATCATCAGGCAGGCCAGCACCAACATACGGCATCGACTCTGAAGATACTGATGAAGCGGTAGCACTGGGGATTTGTTCGGCCGTATCGTCCAACAGTATAGTGTATAAAACTGCATCGCATCCCGTTGTTATCATTCGGGATAATACCGATACATCATCCCAAACTGAGGGAGTACATCGTTCAGATCGTCGACATTCAGAAGCACACGGAAAGACGGGTGCACCACGGAGACAATCACGATCCAACAGCGAGCATTCACCATTACTCTCTTCATCTTCAGCGGTTCGTCTACTTATTGCCAATGATTCTGTAATCTTTTCCTCAACACTGCGCATATCAACCGATTGTTCAATCGTTGGATCACGTCCATATGGAAATGTTCGATCACGGTGCCAAGTTAATGTATGTGCTAGTCCCTCTTCTAATGGAACTTGTGCCCTAAAGCCTAATAATGACTCAGAACGGGATATTGATGCGACTGATTTAGATGCTTGACGTTGTTCGTTTGTAGGATTACCCTTGGAAGCTCGACTGTTGCTTGGAAAATGTTTCGACATTTTGTCTTTCAATTCCTTTAGTGTATGTCCCTCTCCAGACCCAACATTGAATACTACCGGAGGAGGATTATCAACTCCCGGTGGACGGTATTGCATTGCACTTAATATAGCATCAACTGCATCGTCAATATATATGTAATCATTGATATCCTCCTCAAATTGTTCTTGTTGTTGTTCAACATTATCTTCGTCCTCTTGACTATCTGATGAGGAGATACGCTCGGCCAAATCAAACACATCTGTGCCAGGCGAATTCCACGGACCATACACATTGAAGAAACGTAATCCCACACTATATATGCCATGAGTGGAATGATATGCTGATGCTAATACCTCATCAATTAATTTGGAAGTGCCATGCAACGATGATGGTGTGGTTATTGGTCTGTCTTCCTGAAATGGTGGTGGATTTGGCTGTTGTGGTGTTGCAACAGAAGAGTCTTTGGACGATGCTGTTGTTGCAGAGAAACGATCGTATACCTCGTGTGATGAGGCATAGACAAAGTGAGGCACGCGTACATCGGTACTACTACTACCATCTGATGCTGCTGACCGTTCAATCATTAGACGAAACTCTTCTAACAAACCTTCCATCCTACCAGTTTTGACAGAGTCTTTATTTCGTGGTATAGCTTGATTTTGACCACTGACCGGATCATCTGAAAATGATAAGGAGGCAAAGCAGCAAGAGAGTGTGAGAAGATTGAAGTTCATGAGAAATTGGCAATTAATTGAAATAAACTCAACAAAAGAGGTTCATATCCCCACAAAAAGAACAACACCAATCAGCAGAAGTGAACACAAAATAATACTCACCTGCTAAATGTACAACATGTGTAATATCAGGATGACTCATGAATATACCTTCCAATAATGGTACTTCACCAAAATCGAAAAATTCCGGTATAGACGGTCTCATGTCGGCTCTATAAAATCGTATTGATTCTGCTGCACTTGCCCTTCTATCTTCTTTATTATTACTACTACTGCCACCACCACTACTACTATTACTATCAATATCATGATCATCCATATAATAATAATCAGAGGCAGTTAATTCATGAAATATACGAAAGGCACGCTGTCTCTTAAATTCAAATGTTGATAACTCCTCTTCACTTAATTTTTCATATATAGCCTTCCGTCTACCTTTATCTTTATCATTCTTTGGTGTGGGTATAAACATACGTTCACTATCACTATCAATACCTAAGGTATCAACTAATAATAATTTGTTAACATTATATATACGTTTTAATGATAATGCTAATTCAGAACCAATGAAACCCGCGGCGCCTGTTATTAGTACTACTGATTGAGAATTTAATGCTGCTGGTAATACTTGAGATGTTGGTATTGTTCGTGAGGTATGTGTAGATGATTGTTGATGAGAAGAGGCGTGCTGTTGTTCATTTGCAACAACTTCGTTAATTACATCATCATTTTCGATATCTTGTGCAGCGACGACTACTGAGTCTAATATCAAGCCGATTGATATAATTAATACACAACATACGACCAATATATTGAGCTTATTAATCAATATATTCCTCATCTTCTCTAATCTGGGCTAGGCCGCCTTTGCAGCCAATAACAAACAATCGAAAATGAGGAAGAGGAGTTGCAAAAATAAACGGTATCCACTTCAAACACTCGCGGAGTGTTTGATAAAAGTTATAAAGAGACGATAATCGATATCGAATAATCCTACCGCTGTAAGGAGTAATAACTACGTATAATATAATTGCAATTAGAGGGTATTTGTTTATTCTGATTAGGCGTGGTGGTATATATCATATTAGTTATAGAAAGAGATTCACACAACTACCTCTAACAAAAAAACAACAGTTTGTTTTACTTTTACCTCAAGGATTATCACGAGCAAAAGACAATACAATGGTTTCAGACAATACCAAAATAGGAACTGGTCTAATGTTTCTTGGATTTACATTCCTCTTTCTGGGTGTATTATTCCTCTTCGATTCAACACTATTAGCACTGGGTGATATACTATTTTTAGTTGGATTAACATTAACAATTGGAGCCTCACGTACATTACGTTTCTTTAGTCGTAAAGATCGTATTCGGGGTATAATAGCGTTCTTTGGTGGTGTTACGTTAGTGTTGTTTAGATGGCCAATAATTGGTATGATATTACAAGTTTATGGGCTGATATAGTAAGTCAAAATGTTTATTATGTAGATGTTTTTGATTGTGGATAGTTGTTAGAGGTTATTTGATCTTTGATTCTGACACTACTACACTTCAATTTTGCAGTCTATTTGGACAATTCTTCCCAATAGCAGCAGCAAGTTTGAAGGATGTTCCAGTTGTTGGGAGTGTGTTTAGACAACCCAGTGTTGAACGATTCTTCTCCAGCTTTGGTGGAGGCGGCAGCAGTAGTAGACGTGCTCCAGTATAGAGGCCATGATTGGAAGAACAATTATATATAAGATGAAAGAATGAGTCGGTGTTGAAACACAAAAGTTTATGAGGAAAGTATAAGCGTGTCTGCTAAAAAGAAAGCCAAATAGCTGGGCAAGTTTACATTATATTGTTACAAAATTTACTACAAGTCCAACAAGTTTTCAACCTTGATTGTGTCCACACTAGCATTACCAAAGCATTTTCTTGCTTGAGCAGATAATTGAGACACAGTTTCTGGCATATGATTTACAAATAGAGATGTAGAAGGCTCTTCATCATCTTCACTCTTCCTTTTTCGTGCTCCACCTAAATCTGTGATCACATCCATATATTGCGTCAACAGAAGCAAGTCCATGACACCTTTTGTGCAGATAACTTCATCATGACCGTCAAGTATACTACTTGCAACGCTTTTCGTTCCTTTTGCTATCTCCAATCGTTCTCTTGCCACACCAATACCATTCAAATGCAATCTTTCAGCTCTAGCTTCTGCATCTTTCACAGCCTGTATTCGTACAGCTTCTGCCTTTTCTGGCATTGCCAATTTCATTCGTCGGCTTGCTTCCATCTCATTCATTGATACTTTGACATGATCATTAGGTGAAATCTTTGTTATCAAAGAATGTTCTATCATATACCCATATGGATTCATACTGCCATTTAGTGATCTATGTAACTCTAATGCAATACTATCTTGCGAACTGAAGATGTCATCTAAATCAAGTTGTGGCAGAGTGGATCTTATTATATCAAGTATATGTGTTGTCAATTGTTGTGTTGGATTTGCCAAAGAGTAGAAGCTTTCATATAGATGAGTAGCGTTGGCTTGATATTGAATTGATATTTGTAAACGAAGAAAGACATGATCTTTACTCTTTGTTTCACAGTCAACATCCAATTGACGAACTCTCATTGAGATTCGCCCTATAGGCAAATGAACAAAGATGTAAGCAAAAGGGTTGGTAAACTATTTTGCAAAGGCAATCAAATAAGTAGATAAGTCTCTTCTTACCTGCTTCTCTTTCCATTGGCCACTTTAGTATATGTAATCCAGGTTGCATTATTCTGTCAAATTTTCCAAAGCGTTGCATAACTCCATACTCTGATGTACGAATACAAGAAAAGCAGCAGCAAAGACCACAGACCGGCGAACAGATCGGATTTGCAAAACAGAGCAAATGTGCTGGTAATGTTACTAACGTTTGCCATATCTGATTAGAGGTGATTGTTTGATGCGACGGTGTACCTAATGTTGATGATGTTGTAGATGCTGTATTGAATTGTCGTGAAGAGGACGATATCTTACGAGAAGAGGACGAATATGCAGATGGTTGCTGTATTGTCGATTTGTTGTTATTATGTAGAGGATGTACTTGTGATCTCTTTTGGAATTGTTTGTTTGCATATCCTCCACTTCCTCGTCGATTTCTAGATGATAGAGCAGATGAAGAAGACGACGGCGGGCTTAAACTATCCAACAATAGGGGCGTGTCCTCCATTCTACCTTTTGCCACTTATTGATTGCATGCACTAACAAAAGATTTTAGATATTCAACTTCTCTTCTTTCACTACTTCTTATAGATCATCCGCCACTACCGCTCTTTGTTCTCAATCCCTACTTATTAATGATGATATTATCCTCTTCCTTTGCATATCTCTCTATGTTTGAAGTACACATCAATTAACACAATCAACTGGCTGAAGGCAGGTGCATGACTAATAATAGTTTTAGTTGTGAAGCTAAGAGAAAACTCCTTTTGTAAGGTACAATGATCACAGGACCATCATGAGAATTATGCCCTACATGCCCATCTAACCAAAGCATCGAATGAACTTTACCTAGGTTTAGTTGGCTGAGTGGCTCACATATAAAACATCTAGGTATACCATGCACTTAATTGATATCGAATGTTATGTTTATGAAACTATGTGTACTCTTCACAACCTAGACCAATGCACTACCAAAGATCAATAAGCACTAGATGTGCAACGAGGTGTTTATGGGATCCAAAATAGAAGATAGGCTTGCAGCATGTCTCAGTCCAGTTCCTTTACAAATTTTGAGGAAATTATGTTTTGATTGATTTTGTTGCTTCTGGAGCATCGATAGACACAAACAGCACCACTGTGAAATCGTCATGATCAGCTGCATTCAATGATGCCCTTATTGCAAAGTGAAACTCGTTATTTGTCAAGTCTTTGACCAAAGACCTAATCAAGGGTGGGAGTGGCTCTTGCTTATCACTAACAAAAAGAATTGTTGAGAAAGTTTTCGACCTCAAGAAAATTCATTTTTCTAGGAGGAACTGGACTGAGACATGCTGCAAGCCTATCTTCTATTTTGGATCCCATAAACACCTCGTTGCACATCTAGTGCTTATTGATCTTTGTGCACTACTCTGTGTATACCGTCTCTCTTGAGCATAAACTCGAGCTCCTCTGTTGCCCCCAAATGTGACTGAATCATTTGCAGTAATATGCTCTAATAGCTGATTGTGTGTTATTATCGTCGTCGTACAACTCCATTACTCATTTGCTTTTCAAAACGACATATTGCCTCATAAAAGCTTGGATGCTTCATAGTTATGTTCTGTACATCATTTAGCCAAAACCGTAAGAAGTAACGTATCCGACCAAAGTCTATAGAGGGTATAATCTCATTGACCAATCCATCTCTGTCCTCAATGAGATTACTAAAGGTATTCAATAACTTTATCCATGAATCCAAATCAGTATGTTGTAATAATATTTCAGCTGTATCTATTGTAACACATGTCGATGGTGGTGGTTCTGACATACCCTCCATCTCTGTGGGCCATACCCACCAACTGTAATGACCAGTCTTCGCACCATTCGATTCGAGATCTTCTAAAACAAGAGGTAATGCCATCTTTTGTTTATTTATCAATTGCATTACTTTTTTCATATCTGATTCTGGAATATCATTATTTATTTGCTGTGATGATTCATCATTATTTGATTTGGGAAATAGTAAATTGGTGGCAGTTTCACGTAATGACTTTGCTTGTTCGGTAAGTCCTTTCTTTGATAAATTATTGCGAGCTTCTTGAAGTAATCTTTGGGGCTATTGTATGATATTATATTGTGTGTGAATTTGAGTGATATATTAGGTATGATGTGATATACATAAATATAGTGTGTGATTGAAATTAAACGATGTAACAATATCAACTTACGCTACCCTTCAGACCACCCTCCTTTGTTGATTTATGAGTACTCGGTGTATTCGACATTACAATTACAAGCAATAAATAATTTATGTAATGTTGCCTCATGCACCGACTATCTCTTATTGCCCGATCTATTGCAACGATAATACTAAATACTCCTCTATTCTAGACTATTTATAATGTTGAATTGGTTGCACACACAATACCACATCTGGTCTGATGATTAAATATTGTAGTATCGTATGTCGGGGCTCAACCTAAAACCTAACATTATTTAATTTGATATACCCCGTGTTAGTCAAATTATTTAAGGTAGATGTTTGGTAGAGTAACTTGGATAGGCAAACCTCTCTTATGCAAAACCAGGACTCTAATAATAAATCAGATATGAAGTCTATATACGCACTAATTGATGGCCAATGGATTGCAGAGCAATCTATTGTTGAACAAACTACATCATCTGAATCAGCCGATACTTCACAACAGCAACAACAGATTGCAACTTTGGCTTCATCCTACTCAATCTCACTACCACCACCTAACAGCCCTACTAAATCAAATCAACAACAAAATGTAAATATATTAACAACTGCAGATCAATGGTATGAATATTACGCAAGGTTATATCCCTCACATTCATATTTGCAACATATTGCAATGTTAAAACAGAAAGAGTTGGATAAACAAAGAAGAAAGCAGCAATTGCAATTAAATGTTAATAAAAAGAAGGGTGGTTGGTTCTCAAAGTTATTTTGGGGTGGTAAATCTACCATTGCTGATGATAACACCGGAAAAAGCCCTGATACCGAAGAGCAAGAAGTGGAGACTGATGATGATAATTCAAGCACCTCATCAAATGATTCCACCACCCAATTTCAAAGTTTATGTGGTAGTACATCTCCACAAACAACATCAAGTAATAGTAATATACCAAATGAGGCAACATCATTTCATAGATTTCATTTAGTTAGTGTATCTCGTGCTATACAGTCTAATAATTCACAAGTGGTATTACCCGTTAGATCTGCTGTTGGTGTTAATAATACCAACTATGATATTGATTCAAAAGAAGGAAGTAGAGATTTAAGGTATTGTATAGTTGGATATGGACAAATTGCTGAGTTTTCGACATTGGATTCTAAGAGTGATAATGTTGAAAGGGCAAAGGTTACGTTAACATCCGATTGGCAACATTTATCTTCCTTAATTCAACCACAAAATCATCAGCAAGGTCATAATAATAAGATATTACATGATATAAGACACTGTCGTGCATCATGTATAGGGAATGATTTACTAATGGTATCATGGGGACGGGGAGATGGATGGGTTGTATTTTATCATCGAGTAAAGCCGACGAAGAAGAAGGGAGCTACTCAACAGGGCAATGGTTCACTTGAAGTTGGCTGGGAGGTTGTTGCCGTAGCTTCACCGTCACAAGCTGTGGTACGTGCTGGTATTAAGAATATGACACGTGCTTCATATGAGCAGCAACGGCCACCAACTGAAGATAAGAGTGTAAAAGAGAAAGAGATTACAGTAGAGGACGAAAGACGGCTCCATTATTCAGGTTCATTATATGTTACCGATTTATTACCAATGGTGATTGATAATACTGGTGCGGATTGCGGCAAGGCTGATAATAAGCCATCCTCGTCAGCAGTATTGGCAATCTCTCGACTAGGAGGTTATGTTGAACTTATACCACTACCAAATTGGTTATGGCAACCATCATCAAATTATGAAATTCCAAAGCTTCATAATAGCAATCGGGGGATACTAAACCTTTCACTATTATCCCCTACGACTGCATTGTCAACACGGGATGATCAGTTGGATGTTTTGGCATTAGATTCATATCGCCGGTATTCAAATAAGGATGGAGATGAGAGAGATGATGAGGTTGTGCTAGTGACATCAGGTAGCAGTGGTGATGGCAAGGAAAATATGACATTCTGGGGAGTCACGACATTACACGATAGTCATGATATAGAAGGAGAGAGCGCCGAAAAGGATTCATTTGAAGTTCAAGTGCGACGCCTTGGTCAATATACATTTGGCAACATAGGTTCCGATGTATCATTATTCGTTACTGATATGACGACTGATTATTGGTTTGTTGCCGATGAATCCTTGAGCAGATTGAGCAAGAGACGGAAAGTGAACTCTTCGGCATGTACTGTTATGACAGTTAGTGCTCCCGTTACTACACTTCGTTTTACACCAAGTATACAGCATCATGAAGGTAGAGTTCTACTCGCTGCATTAGATTATAACGGAGGAGTATCAGTAGTTGATTGCACACAGATGATCCATCCATCAGCAGATTCCGATCAAGTGATTAGTCTGCTTTGCAGTAGAGAGCGAATGATGCATGGTAGTCTCAGGGGTAAATCACAGTTTATAAATGCTTCACAAATAGAATGGTGGTCTGATAATAAAGAAGATGGATCGTTCACTCTTGCCTCATATGCAACATTACCCAAAAGAAAGACATCCAGTCGGAGTAAGAAAGGTATTCTCCGTTTGCAACAACTCTCAGACAACGACGACCCTCCGGATGAAATCATTTGTATACCAATACCAAACAACGCCTCAGTGTCCGTCTTCTCCATGGCAACTAAATCGGGAACTCTACCCTTACTTCAGCTATCACACAGTAATTCTTCTTGCCAACTCTCAATGTGCGGAGTACAAAAGTATGATGATCCTAGTGAAATTACAACTTCTCTCCTTCGACGAGAAAATCCCGAGAAGGCATTGGAAGTGGTGCATAACGTTGGTAATGCCCAAAACTTTGGTGGTAGAGTGATGGATGAATGTCATATTCAACTATGGGAGAGTCAATATGATGTTCAAGCACTAAAATCAATTTCAAATGATGAGTATGTGATTGGTGAAGTGATGCAGCTAGTTAAGTTTACATCTAATGATGATCGAGTGAGCAATATTGATTTGAATTGCTTGACTTTAGACAACTTGTTGGAAGTTTATAAGGAGGGACTCACAAGGTGTACTGCGTCAAGTGAAGAATCATATCAATTGAGCAATGCTCTTCAACAGCTAGGGACATTTTACCTTTTGGTAAAACATTATGCTGCCGCAACAAAGGAGTTGTCTATGAATGAAACATCGTCGCTATCAAGTCTATATACGAAACGATTCCTGTACGAGTTTCAGACGATACCATTGGTTAGTGTTGCAACTTGTGCGGCATCCAAAGGAGACATTGATGCCCTTACCATTCTACTTTCACGGCATCATATATCCACTTATGAGCGCATGAAGATACTTGACTGCATTCCACACGAGATTGGTGTTGCTACTTATGCTCATTTACTCCCTTGTTACTCGGATACAGAAGAAAGTGCACAGTTTTTACCTCGATCAGGAAGCAATACAAGATTTGTGAACACTTCTCAGTTATTCGCCCATTTGATTGAGTCATCACGGCCAAATGAGCAGCACTCATCAACTGAACAAGGATACATTTCGCCTGGGGTTTGTATCGATGACAACGATAGAAGTAATGTCATTCTGAATTTAGAGCAAGACTCTGGTGATGTTGTCACGACTTCAACAAGAGATGATATTGCCTCTTGGTATATAAAACGTGCGTTAGACACTCACTATGCAACAGGACAAGTCGTGTTGATGCAAAGAGTATGTGAGGCAGGATTGATACGGCTAGGCTTTGTTTCATTTGAAGACGATGGGACATATGAATTGGCAAACTTGGAGAATGCTGATGCAGGAGGTAATATTGTTTCCAAACTCGTTTATTTGTACTATGCTTCATCACTCTTTAGCCAAATATTGATTGACAAAATGAAGGGATCACTGTCCACCGAGACATCGCTGCCAGCAATGGTGGAAAAGTGGAATGACTTGTATATGTCTGTGATACAATTCTGTTCAATGAATCTCTCGCAGTCGGTAGTGCCATTCATCGTTGAGAATAGTGAGCATCAATATGTTTCAATGTATGAAAAACATGTTGTTAACTTTGCTGATGGTAGTAAACGCATTAAACCCAGAAATGAGGATACATCCCTAAACTCTTCCAAGGAAGAAGACATGGCTATTATACTTGAAGAAAACATGATGAAACTCTGCATCAACAAAGTCAAGACTCTTGTAAGAGATAAATCGTCAAATGCAACTGCGTTGGAAGACACGTTATCAATGTGCGTTGACTTTGCCTCATACGTTGATGGTAAATCAACTTTTGGTCGAATAATCGACTTTATAGAAAGGATATTACACGCTGTCCTCGAAGTCATGAAGAGTGGATACTTCTTGCCAACCAAGGTTGTGATGAACAAGTTATGGTTGTGTTTTGAATTACTTCCATCTAATACTGGATCAGAGGAACGTACCAGAGTCAATGGACTTCATTTTAGACTCGTGGCACTCCAATTGTGTTGCAAGTGGTTGGGTCATCAGGCAATTCCACATGATTTATTGGAAGTCTTAAATGACAATAGCAATCTGGCAAAAGACCTATGTTTGACTGGTTGCATTGTCATATCATTTGTTTGTGATATCTTTTGTGATACAACAAAAAGAATCTCAACATCAGACAGTACAGGACAACAAGACTTGCTATTTGACTTTGTTTCCGATGTCGATGAGTTCGACAAGCGATTCTTCTCCTCAGGTATTCAACAATCAGGCCGTCTCGAGCATAACCTTGTTGCTCCACTTCTATTGCAACATTCATTCACCGTGTTGCAACATTTACTGAAACTGCGCCCTGATTGGTTTACACTGGAGTCAACTCACCCTACTGTGTTGTCCTTTATGAGAGACTGTGACGAAGACAACGCAATTCTTGCCTGTCAAGAGATGTTGGGTCCAATTCTATTTCACAATTCGTTTGAAATTGAGTATCAGCAAAGAGAACGTGATGCCAAACAATTCGTGTTGCAGGCAATGCAATTGGATCAAAGTTTATTAGATAAACTCTTTTCTTCTACAACTGACTACTCTACCAAGCCAATAGTCTTGATACAATCCCTTTTGGCATTGAGGCCTGAAACTATACTCTTGGGCTGTGAGTTTTGGGGCGACGAAGTTGGGTCTTCGAATGCATGCACTGATGCAGCACTTTATTTCACTTCTCAAATACGTTTAGATGAAAGATTAGAGAAGGTAGAAGCTAACCACATCTTACCACCCATGCCAGGGGCTCTTGTGATGCAGTTGTCTAATATTATTGGACTTCATAAGCCTCAGGATCTTCTATTAGTGAAGCGTTGTATGGCCAAAGGGGCTTTAAGAATGAACCTTGGATCAGCGGCTGCAGCAATTTGCTGCTCTATGCTTTGTGATAGAGCATTTGCAATACGTGATGATACATTTTGGACAAAGGAACAAGAGTTACAGGTGCTCGAGTGTGTTGCTGCCATTGTGAAGAGCTCTTCCTTCCACGACAGTCGAATCAAGAAAGATCTCTGCACTATTGCTTTACAACTCTTCTCATGCACTGATGTGCCGGTTCACAAGATGATTGTGGATAATATGAAACAGCTCGAGTATGAACTACTCTCAACGAGTGCAATCGAACAAGTTCCCAGTAACAACTTCTATTGTCGGTCAATGATTACCATTTTTTCTAACATCAAACAATCATCTCAATATGACCTACTCCATTTGTTTTCATTGACTTGCAAGACAACAGATGAATCAGAGAAGTTCAGTGGTATGGGCAAAATAATGTTACAATGGGCTGCAAATGAGGCATTGAAAGCTAGGGATAGGTCCACTCCTCTGTGTACATCTGCTGCTGCCAATATATTATTGGTAACTGAGATGGGAACACGCTGCTTGTCCGAGTTTATGGATCATGAGGCAATACCATCAATCATGAATGATATATTAGAAGATTACTCCACAAGTGCACAAGCTACCAAAGCTTCAATTCCAAATGATTCCATTACTTTAGACTCATCACTTTGTCAAAGATTAAGTGACCGCGGCTATGGGAGAAATGCATCGCGTCGTGCGGTTGTCATGACTAATAACAAAGGATATTCCGAGGCTTTGACTTGGGCTATCGCTCACTTTCAGGATGATGAGTTTGATGCACCAATGTACTATCTCCGATCTGATGGTTCTGTTCATGCTAATCAACATCTGATTGACATGACTGGTGAACTCCTTCGACTAGTAAACGACAAAAGCAACTCTCCCAAGACAAGTGCGAAGCCTAAACAGAAGAAAGTGCAACCGAAGAAACAGTTTGTCTCCAGAATACCAAGTCCATCGACTTCTCGAGCGACAAAGCAGACATCAACGATAAAGAAGCCATCTTTTGTGTCAAAGACAAGTCCTTTCACATCACCGATGAAATCCCCTGGAGATGCACAATCAAGTAGACTTCAGCATTCACCACCACCACCAAGCAAAGCAAACTCGGAAGACTCGATTGACGGGTCCTTGGGAAGTCGTTCATCTATTAAGAAGCAGGTACAACGAGGAAGAACAAAGCTTGGAACAAAGCAACTAACTACAGAAGAGCGTAAGAAGTTGGCACTTGAAGGAAGGAAGTTGTTAGAAGCAGCAAGGGCAAAGCGAAAGAAGGTAGTTGGTCCTCCATCCTCAATAACAACTAACAATACCAAGTCGTGAGAGAGAATCATATGAGCATGGAGGACAACATGGTAGTTACTTAATACTTGTGAAGGAAACTAGATGAATGAAGGAAACTAGATGAATGTCAGCAAGAGAAGAAGATGAAGATATATACGCATTGTGGCTGAGAGACGAATACTTTATGTTTAAGGCTCGTCAATTATCGTTTCCATCCACCAAAGCAACTCGTCG
>Ga0214477_100211_pt1 | contig 40759 bp, 48 predicted proteins | sample M1_20Mar14CPVII9_FD_165058 | JGI IMG/M metagenome (GOLD analysis project Ga0214477, IMG submission 165058) | Marine eukaryotic communities from Monterey Bay, California, United States - M1_20Mar14CPVII9sort6BwellC16 | ecosystem: Environmental > Aquatic > Marine > Unclassified | place: USA... | reverse complement strand
AAGATAGGCTAATAATACAGTATAATGGCAACAGCATCCAAAGCCGCAGCGCTACAAACAGCATTACTATCTGTACGATCATTAAGACGTCGAAAACTTGGACATATCTCCCCAACACACTATCCTCTTAATGGGCTAGATAAATGGGGTCGTAAGAATACTAATAGCAATGGAAATGGTATGCCATCCAACTTACTAGCAGGCGGTGGTGGTAGAAGACCAGCACCACGAGCGTCATTAGTCTTTGGCGGTGAGGGACGGAACTCTCTCAGACGAAATAATGTAACACTAAATAATGGATGCAATAGTACATCAAGTACAAATGGCATACATATAAACCGCCATAGTAGTAGTAATAAAGCAACAACAATGAGTTTGAGTAGGATAAATGGTAAAAGATTACACAGCAGTAGAAGATATGTTAATGGATCATCACAACAATTGCAAGCTGTTATAAATGGTGGTAGTCAACAAAATGCAAATAGCAATCATTCTACTACTACTCCATCCTCAAAGAAAGATAGACAAACTAAAGACAAATCAGATTTAATAGTAGTATTAGATATGGATGAATGTCTCATACATTCACAGTTTCTAAGTGACGTTGATAAATATAGACAAGATGAAGAGCGTCCATCCTCGTCCTCTACTTCAACATCAAATGCATCTCAATCAACATTTGAACCAGGAGGAGGACAGCATTCACCATCAGACTCCTTATTTCTAAATGCATGTGATTCATTCCGAATAACATTGCCGGATGGTGATTTGGTAAATGTTAACAAACGACCAAACTTGGATTTATTTTTAAAAGAGATTACGAATAAGTTTGAAACTTATATCTTTACTGCTGCCATGGAGGTAAGTCTATATGAGGTTATACGATTCGGAAGATTGTGCATGAATTGTATCTGCTACTCATTCTAACATCTTTCACTCACACTGCCGTGCATCTAGGTATATGCTGAGCCAGTATTAAACGTATTAGATCCGAACAATACAATGTTCAAAGGTCGCTTCTACAGAGATCACTGCTCCTATGATTCCGATCTAGGAGTATATGCCAAAGACTTGTGTGATGTACTACGTATGAGAAAGGCGATGATGACAAATGATGCTACATTAATTCTACCACTGACAGATGGGAGTGGGAGTAGTAAAGCTGAAACAAGCCCAACAAAGAGAAGTGCAGAACGATGTAAATGTGATGAGGACATATCAATATGCGGCGAGCGACGTGTGGTATTAGTTGATAATAATCCATTATCATTCTTACCCAATCCATCGAATGGGATATTAGTTTCATCATTCTATGATGATCCAAAGGATGATACTTTAGAGGCAGTGATGGAGTTATTACATGAATTGGATGATAGTGATGATGTCCGTCCTATGCTTGATGATAGATTTGGCTTAAAGGATGCATTGGATGATGTAGTTAAGGGTGCCGCGGTTGGCTGGTGAGCAGCAGTACAGCTATAATGTACAAGTTTGTTAATTATAGCGGGGAAGAAGTGTAGTTGTAGTAGTAACAGTAGATTGGTTTCAACTCTTTTTTTTAGTAATTATTGTAGTTACCATCTTCATGATAGTAGACATAACAAATCTAGTCTGTACATCAAGTTGATACACAATAGTCGAAGCAAACACTGACATTCAAATTCAGTACTTTCGACGTTTCCTTGGTGCAGGTTCATATACTTCTTCACTGTCCTCATCTGAAGACTCTTCGGAAGCTTCAGACTCAGATGATTCCTCCTCAGATTCAGACTCCGATGATCCCTCTTCAGATTCTTCACCAGTCGGGAGATCAGGCATATCTGGATCAAGGTTGTCAGAGCAGTGAGTAGCAATGTAATTACGGTGATCCTCGCTCATGCAATCAATAGGCATCTCATCAGGCCAAGTTGGGCCCTTGAAGACGCTGCAAATAGAAGGTTAGATGGTAAATAGCAATATTGATAGTCAAATACATTTGGACTTACCGTGCTTGACAGTCAAGACAAAGGAACCACTGATCGTTGCCACTCTCCCACCTGCAGCAAGCAACACGATCACAATTGTCTTCTTCACACATCTGACGCTCTTCCTTCTCCATCTCCTTGATAGTGTACACATGTGCCAAATCCCATTCCTCAGTCTCAGTATCACTACCATCACTTGAGTCAGCCTCGTTCTCATTACATGGTAAACCAACCTCGGTCGTTTCCCCTAGATCAAGCCAGCTAGATGTTTTCGAAGCACGGTGCCCTCCAGCCGCCTGACAACGTTCGCATGTAAGATCGAAGTATCCATCCGCTCTTGGCCTACCTAGACGTTCAAATCCACACTTTGTCGATGTTCCATACTTAGTATCATAAGCCTTCTTACAGTTGGAGACGTGCATTCGACGTTGGCTTGAGTTACTTGATGAATCAAACTTCTTCGGGTGCCCTTTACCAAGACCTCGCTGTACCTTACAATCTGGATATGGGCATATCCACGTTTGATCACCTGTGAGGAAATCATTCTTTGTGTATCCATCTGGTAACTCAACAGGAGGAGGATCGATTGGCTGAGTGCACTTGATCTTGTGGATGCCGCTTTCACCATCTAAGGCTCGCTCCTCTAGATCTGCCGCAGCGTTCTTTGCCCTCTGTATTCCACCTTGACTGCATTGCTCATGCTGTCTAGCATTTGCCTTCTGAACATCAACGCCGGAATGAGAATTTCCAACAAAGGCCGTGACACCACTGTTACTAGCAATATCAAACAGAGACGGAAGAGAAACGTCAACACCACGAGGAGCAAGAAACTTCGTCTTGAAATGTTCAATACACCAAGATGTATGTATCAACTTTTGGCTGACACGCCTCAGCTGGTGCGTTGGTGAATCGTAACTCATCCAAAGCCAAGCTGTGGTACTGCACATATGAGGACTGATGTCTCCTACAGATGAGAATAAGCACGTATCTAGGTGCGTGAAGAAGGTGTTACAGCCACTACCACCGACGTTGAGAAGTAAAGTCGGGACACTAAGCTCGGCAAGATACTTTCCAATCCTTTCAACAAACGCTTTGTTCCGAGCTACCTCATCAGATCGATACCCGAGACAATGGCCATTTGTACGGATACATACTGGACGTGCATTGATGAGAATGCCATTCAATCCATTGCCGTAGTTGATATTACTCGGAGTTACAGCAGAGTCGATGACTTGAAGACCTCGCCATGACGCATTATCCTCCATGTTACGTCCTTCGGCATGACTTGTGTACCCCTCGGCATTCCACAGATTCTCACGTGGACACTTGCCAAAGTACATGACAAAGTGGGTAGTATCTCCATTCACTTGTTCAACTGCGTTGAGCAGAGGTTCAATCATATCTCTTGATTCTTCATAACCATCCATACCCCGGATATCATTCACCAATTCAAGGAATGCAGGTGATTGGGGCTGGAAGATTGATATGAGGTGTGGATGAACAGATGTTGAGTGAACAACATAACAAACAAAACAAACAAACATTGACATGGACAGCACATCTCTCACCATTACTCCGTCACCATTTGGTAATACAGCATCTAAGGGCGAATGTGTTTGACCTTGTTCAGGTACCTTTGGATAAGTGAGAAATGATCAAAGTGAGGAATCATATGGATGATCAAAGTGAGGAAACATATGACTTTTGATGTGTAAAGGGAGGTTCACAAAACTTACCAGAGGAGGTGATATTTGTCCTTGTCCAGAGGGTAGCATCATGTTACCATGGCCTTCTAAAGACGAAACTGCAGCCGACGCTGCAAAGACGACGGCCTTCTTTGCCGTCTTCTTCAATGTTGGCCTCTTCGGTACCGGATTCGTCTTCTTTGGTCCGCTCGTCATCTTCCTAGCTCTACCCGTTGTCATCTTCAGACCAGTTTTAGTTGACTGTTTACTGGGGGGGACATTCTCCTTCCCCTTCTGCAGCCGAATAGAGGAGGCTGCACCAGGAAGACGGCTCGAGATACTTGGTCTAGAAATAGACGGACCTGGTATAAGGTCAAAAGGATATATGAGTGGTGAGAGTTGATGTGAAAAGGTCATAAGATGTGCACAAAAACGTCGCCACGGAGTAATAACACCACAAGATATTACACTACTCACCTGCTTGAGCACGCTGCATACTAGCTTGATCACGCTGAGTTCTCATCTGTCGGTATTGTTCTCCATTGAGCATGGGGCCAATTCTACCACCGGATTCATTCAGGCGTTCCAACTCTTTACAATCGATTGGGAGAAGTACGTTGTAATGACTCCCATCATATGCTAGATGAATAGCATTACCCTCAATCTCTGGACCGATGGCTCGGGTAGGATGAAATATACCGCCAACCCCAGGTTCATAAACGACAACCCCAACATTATATAACTGTGCAAATTGATTGATCTAAGGTAAAGAAATACACATATTATGAGATACACCACTAAAGAAAGAATACAAACACATCCACACACAATAACCAAATCCTCACCTCAATATCACCACCCCAATAATTGGTATCTAACATCCTTTGGACATACTGGTGACGATTAACTGGCCCTCTAATACCAGCATTCTCGAGGATTTGAGGGTTTTGAAGATGGTCAAGTGCAAGTCTTTCCCGTAGCTGGAGACCACTAAGAACATCTTCTTGGCGAACATTATGATCAAGTTGATGGTAAGCAATTGTCAGAGAATGGAAGAGGCAATGATTATCACCATCAATCGTAACAATTGTGACGCATGTCCCATCTGGAAGTGTATGGTATTGCACGGACTTATAATGAAGGGAAAGAAGAGGAATAAGTTAGCAAAGAGAACAAAAGTAAGGCAAAACATTACACAACGAGTAAGGCAATATTAACATTTAACTCACCTCATTTATTTGGACCGCCTGTTGTGCAGGAGCATAATTACTACCAGGACGTCCTCCACCAAGTCCTGTGAGAATGCCTGCAAATGCATCATCCTTACTACAAACTGCTCCAGCGCCCCAAGTACCATCTCCGCCGCCAGACAAACCACTACCGTCAGACATACCACCACTTCCCCCAGAACTATCACTACCACCACCACCTGGTGTATCAGGGTTTCCATCATCTCCACTACCACCACTAATAGTAACGCCACCAACCGCCTCAACTGCACCAACAGGTAAAGCAATAATGATAGATACACCACCCAAATTACTTATCTTATCGTATGTTTCATCCATCTCCTTCCTCATCAAAGGTCCAAAAGACAAACCATTCTCAATGTTGTATTGTGAATCAAATGTAACATCATCTTGCCAAGAAGGAGTGGGAGTGGAAGACGTAGGAGTTGGAGCTAAATAGTATGTAATAGTTTCGTTATGAAATGAACCACGAAGAGAACTACCAGACGATGCAGATCCCAAATAATGACATGACACGTTCGTGTTTGTTTGATTGTTGTTAGCATAGCGGACGCCTCGATTCAATAAACTAACAAACACGGCTGAACCGCATGCCAAAAACAGAGTTAATAAAGGTTTGAAAACCCTCATCTGTTGGTGGATTTAATTGAGTTTGTTAAACACAATATAATATTAGAACAATAAGTAAAATTAAACAAAATGTGGTAATTGTGGTAATTACAAAAACAAAAGACGACGTACCGTTTCGTTTATAGGATTGCGCTGTCGTGATATTAAATTAAAAACATTAGAATTAAATAATTATACTGCAGGCAATGCAAAACGATAAGGATATTACTTTGACTCCAGCACAAGAACAGAACTCCGAGGAATTTCTATCAAGAATTACATCATTTATTAAGAACAGCAAGATGAGTGAATGTAGTGGACAGAAGTTCTTTAGGCAAAAAGGTGCTAAAGATGATACGACGGGTGAAGAGTTGTTTCATATATTGAATCATCTCATGACAGCAGAAGACAGTGACGAGAGGAGAAGCCAATTCAACATGAATGACTACACACGATACTTTATGACTGCTGATGGGAGGTTAGTGAACGACATGATTAGAGTAAATAGTCATGATCACGATGGGCATACTTGGACTTACATTGCTTTTGAGTTCTTACACTCACCCGATCTAGCTAAGTTGGCTACCAAGATGTATCCCACTGGTCTCGTCCAACTAGAAATGGACTTCTTTCTGGGCATATGTAAAGGAGATCAGTTTCAATGTGGACATTGTGGTAATTCAGATAGAAATCTTAAGTATTGGCCAATGTGTTTCATTATAGCCAAGTCTGAGAATCACACTGCGGCAGGATCTTTACTCAAAAGAACACTTGGACTATATCAAGAAGCTGGCGGTGATGGTAAGAGTGTAATGGTTGATGGAGGTAAGGCCCTCGATAAGGCTACAAGGCTAGAGAATGAGGCAAGGGCTGCATCTTCGTCGGTCGAACATGTTAATGAGGCTTCTTCGTCGGTCGAGCAAGTTAATGCTGGCATGAAGAGAGTGGTTCAATCACATATCATGGCTGAATCACATGTCATGGCTGCATTTGATGGCCAAGAAGCAAGTGATGAGGGTGATGATAGGGGTAGGGAGAATGTTGAACGGAAGGTGACTAGTCTTCTAGAGTCTCACCAATTTGACATTAACCATTGGTGAGAGGAAGCAGCTCAAGGCTGATTTGGTCAAGAGACGGTTGTCAAACACAGTAGAGATGAAACCTTGGGAGTGTGTTGCCACATATTTGCTTCGTCGTGCACACAGAAATGCAGATTCGGATGCACTGGAGATTATGACAACTCTCAAGCATGAGAAGGCTGCCGAGAAGAAGAGTACCAAGAAGGGCAAGAAGAAGCCAGCAGCCAAGAGTTACGAAGAGGTAAGATCTGAACAATTGGTCTTGGATAAGGATGGCGGGGAGACTTGTGACGATGATGCAGCTATTGGTAAGGCTCCAACCACTGCTAATCCACAGTATCAGTCAGAGTTTATGCAAATAGATGGAGAAGGAGGAGCACTGCAGGCTGCTTTGGAAGATACTTCTGATGATGTAGATGATTACGATGATGATTTGTGTGAGAAGAGAAGTGACAGGGTCGTAATGAAGAGAGAGCTTGGAGACTTCGTTCAAGTGAAGTATGATGCTGCCACTGGCATCATTTGTTGTGATTGTGAGACGTTCAATCGTTTAGGAGACTGTCCGCATTGTGTATATGTTGAAGTACTGCATCTTGCTCCACTGCATCTTAAGGAGTATCCCGATGGAAATGCCAATGAACAGTGGCAGGTGATGAGGGAGAAGATGATATCCAATCTATCGACTCAATGTGGTGCATTGCTTGAGGACTGATTGTGTTTCTTGAGGACTATATGTTGCTTGATTGGGTGTGTTTGGGAGCTGTATAGGATCACGACAAGACTACTTAGTTAGGCCTAGGATACGTTTCATTCCTCTGTGATGTATCCTGGGCATTCCCCAAGATATAAAGTTAGTATATCCTGGGTAGTTGTATTTATATACGATACAACTATTGTTCCTCATCATGTGTGTGTAGTGTTGTTCCTCCTCATCATGTGTGTAGTATAGTATTGGAACATGCTAACTCACGCGGCAAAAACAACAATGTCAAAAGAGTTTACCGGAATCATATCATCTCCACTCAAAAGTAACACCTCAGTCTCTAATTCATAGTAGATGCAGTTAAGGTCTCAACCGATAAGCACACACTTGTCAGGCAAGCTACGGTGTACCGAAACTGACTTACACTCTTTGAAGAAGAACACATCATATGCACACATAACGCTCTACGGTAGTTCCCTATGGGAATGAGTCCTCTCTGACACCGGGCGTATGCATAGATGAACTAACTGTTCAGATACTAATCTGATACTAAACTAATCCCGAGCTACTTGATATAGATATCGTATTCTGCTATAGAAATAAAACTAAAGAGATGATACAAACATAACTGTGTTGATTCATATATGTATACGATATGTGTGAGACGTGACAATACGATACGAATATACATACAGACATAGCATACCAAATAACTTACCTCTTCTATCATGCAACTCAATCCCTAACATCTTTACTACTACACCTCTAACACAAACAGTTCTTCTACACTATCTTCTACACATATATCCATACCCCGACGAACGATACTCTCAACATATAACGATACAACATAATCCGCCGCTCTAAAACCAAATGCACATATACTATAGATATACCATAGATATCATCCGTGTATTATGCCTCTAAAAGACGCCTAGTGGCCACAGATTTAACAAGTTGATATCATGTGTATAATGCCTCTAAAAGACGCCACTGGGGCCACAGATTCAACAAGTTGTGCATAAGATATGCCGACGAATATGATGTGTTTAGATGACGATGAGGGTACCCCGTGCCGACCATCATTCTTATCTATACGCGTCGTTGCCACCACTGCCGCCACTGCCGCCACTGCCGTCATTTATTAAAACATTGTACTATCATTAACACAATTGTCTATTGCAGTAGTATGTTGACTGGAAGATAGAGTAATAGTAGAGTAGTATTGCTAGATGCAATCATATTTATGTTGTGGTATGAATTGTTGTTATTTTATGACTAATATTTAGCACTATCACTGCATATCCACCGCATACTACACGATGACGTTGCCACGACGATGATAATGACGCACGCTATCGAGCACCAACAACTACTTCCTGTTTGTAGATTAGTGGTGTCGAAGGCGGCAAAAAGGCGGTTGTTAGTTTGACTCTTGGTGGCGCCACAATTGACGCGTGTTTTCTGTGGGTCTATCCAACCTGCGAAATCTGGGCCTATTCAGTCTCCTGGCGCTCACAAAACTCGTAAAGATCTTGCATCAAATACTAAAAGGGGAGGATACCTTAATTTATTCTTGTGAATAGATAGTTTAGTTAGTAGTGAGGCGGTAATAGGTAGTAATATCAACCAAGAAAGAGAACATGAATGCACTTTTTATATATGCGGTAACAATATATCTGATCGCTGCTCTATCTTTATCGGTAGTGGCCTACACAACGGTACCAAAATCATCAAAACATAGTCAACAAAATTTTGCAAATCGAAGAGCATTCTTATCTACCACTCTTGCGTCAATAGCTGCAGTTTCAACTAGTAATCCAAACCGTGTACTTGCGGCTAATGATGATCAAGAGGAGGTGTATTTTGGTGCAGGATGTTTCTGGCATGTCCAACAGTATGTATATTGATATGTGCACATCTTGTGCACTTTTCTTTGCAATATTGTGATGTGTCATTCATCATTCATCTTGACTAACTCTCTTATACAGTGAATTCATAGCAGCAGAGCGTACTTTACTAAACAGAAAAGATAACGAATTGACAAGTTTAACAGGATATGCTGGTGGTCTTGGTGGCTCTGACAAAGAGGGACGCGTCTGTTATCACAACTTTCAATCAGTAGCAGATTATGGAAAGCTTGGACATGGTGAGGTTGTTGGTATGAAAATACCACAGTCATCAATTAGTGATTTTGCTGTTGAATATTTTAAATTATTTGGGGACAAGGGAGAAAGGGCAGATCCAATGGATAAAGGCGGAGAGTATAGATCTCTTCTCGGTTTGCCTGGTGGAAGAAACCATCCAATGTTTGACAAGGTTGAAGAAGCTGCAGGAGCTCAGGGGATGAAATTAGTAGATGGGAAGGGCAGTGATCCTGATACACTGGGGAAACGACAAGTATTTGTATACGATATGAAAAAGTTTCCATTCTACCAAGCTGAGTTCTACCATCAGTATCATAACGATTTCTTAACACCGGCGTATGGTAAGGCATATAATGACCTAGCCGAGCCTGCACTTGATGACGGCAGAATCAAGATTACGGGGTGTCCCGATAGAGTGTAAGTGTTTAAAGTATTTCATTATTTACGATTTGATTTATTGGTAGATTAAATTAAGTTCTACTAATCATTATCGTCTCTGTAATTAACACATTATTGATACAGACATAAAGTGAAAACAATGATGAAACAGAATGAGTCGATAATATTGGGCAGCATCGGAGTAGTTACCATTTGCCTGCTAATGGGAGGAATATACTTGGTCTGGACAAGGCCGAGGTTCTTATATATGCCAATTTACGAAGCGTATGAAAAAGACTCTGATATAGGAACAGACGATATAGAAACTGAACTGACATAACAGCCTTTAATAGTATTGTTACATGCCTAATGATCATGCACAGTCATCTGTTGCCTGCAAGTCCAAGCTCAATCACTTGCTGTGAAAGTCCATCATCACTATCAGATTCATCATCAGCCAACTCCTCCTTGATAGCATCCACCAACAAGTTAATCTTAGCCGGGGTACATTGAAACTCTCGTATCTTCCCCTTACTTCCTTTATACATTATAATATATGGAAAGCTTGTAGCCTTTAATACATTACACATTTCTCTATTTTCTTCCTTGTCATATTGCAGAGAAGCAAATCTAACTTGTCCTCTTATTTGATTATTTTCATGTTGTTGTTTATCTCCATATTGGGATGCAATCTTACGATATCTTAGATCAAATTTCTTACATGTTGTACACCAACTAGCATAGACTTTCACTATTAATAATTGATATGTGATGTGTGCATTGTAAATATTACGATGTGCGTAAGATGTGTACAACAAATTATTATGACATTGTGTAATGGGGAAATTATGTCAAAACAAATTTAAATGCTACTTACCAACACATAAACGATCATCTTCAATAATAAAATCAAGTAAATCTTCTGGATTTGTTATACTAAATATATTATTACCACGTTTCTGTTGTTGTTGTTGTTGTTGTTGTGATGGTGGAATCCATATTTTTGGTTGTTGTTGAGAGTTTGATGGTGTTTGTATTGCAAATGAAGTAACGCCGCTTGGTAGGTGTAGGCTAAAGATGATATATGATATTATACATAGAGGTATAAGCAGCATGACGGCGAGATATATTAAATAGGCCAAGTATCAGCTAGCGAAAACTAAATAAAAATGATATGAGAGAATTGGCGAGCAAACGAGGTCTTTCGAGTGGTGTGGGCAGTGTTCGGTGACGAAGCATTGATGCGAGCGAGCAAGTTGCGAGGTCATTGTTGACTTATATTGGATGTTTAGCCGATAGAAACATACGCGGGGCACATTATCATCTCTTGAATATCTTCTAGCAGGTTCTTCCGTCGTCTAAAATTGGCAACTGCGAGTAACCTCAATTGCAGTAAAAACTGTCCTTTATTACTTTTTAATTTTACCTCTCAGTAACTACGATCATGCCAAGAGCATTAGGATTAGCCGTAGACTTGGCCCATGATGATGATGATGATGATGATGAGGAACAACATTCCCTCATCGAACTATCATCTAGCGGAGAATTCAATCCAGAACATAGTACCTACTCACCAAGCAGTCAAAGACGCCGTAGATCATCAACAACTACATCACCAAGACATCTCGGATCAGCCTCTTCAACTTCTCCATTCTGTAAATTAATAGCTGCATTATTTATATTATCAATTATATGTGTATATAAGTTGGGAATACAGGAGGGTCGAAATGTAGCCTATGAAGATAATAAGAATGGTTATATTGAAGATGTTGAGAGTAAGAAAAGTAGTGGTAATAGTGCGTATCAAGTGTTGAAGTCAAAAGGAGGTGGTGATAAGAAGAATGAGAATGAGGGTAATAATAATAATCCATGGGTATTGTTTCATGATAATGATAATGATAGTAAAGATGATGGAGAAGAAGTGACGTCGGAGCCTACCAAATCTCCAACATTAAAACCAATTGTGGCAGATAAAGTTGTACCAGCAGAAACACCACTCCCAACTCCATCTCCAACCAAGCCGGAGACACCACCGCCTGTACCAACTTATACACCAACTCAACAGGAAGAACCTTCTGATGCCGAAGAAGAAGAAGAAGAAGAAGACGAAGATGAATCATCAAATTTGTTATACAAACCGCCATCAAATCCCTACATTACCAAATTTAATACATCTGCCTTCCTAACATTTCATCAAAATCAATGGAATGAACGCGCCCAAAACGCTATTGATATAAAAACAAACTACGGATCATATTGCAGTAACGCAGATAAATTTCCAGATGATAAACCAATGTGTCCACCATTACAAGTTGACTCTACAACGAATAAAACAATTTATGAATGGGAATTCGAAATATTATATCAAGGTCCAACAATTGAATGTATGGATACAGGTACAAAGGATATACGATGTGGTCGATCAGATCCATGGTTGAATAAGACTATTTGGCCATTAGTACGTGGTCCATTCTGTGCAGTACAGGATAAACAACGGAATGAAAAATTTCCATTACCTGAAGAGCTTAAACCGTATTATGAACTTGGTTATGATCGAGTTGATCCAACAAAAAGTACCGATGGCAAACCATTCAATGGTGGTACACCATCACCATCAAAGAACAAACTATTCACATTCGGTCCAAAGATAGTACAAGATCATTTATTGAAATTTGAAGCAATGTTAGATCATTATTATCAAGGATTGTCAAATCAGTTACTTGAACGTCAAATATCACCAACACCCGAATCTGAATATTATCTACCAATGTTACAGAGTTATGCTAATCAAATATCACGTATTATACTCCGCAGTAGTACTAAGGATGTTGGAGTTGATATCAATACTAGTGAAATGAACAAGTTAGTGATTGGCGTATTGGGTGACTCCGTAACATCCGGTACAGACAACTGCTACTACGATGCATGGCCAGAACAACTCCGTCGTCAACTATCACCAATATTCGCATCAATGAAAATAAACATTGAAATACGCAACGCTGGTAAAAACGGAGGATGGAATTTAAGTCCACAAATGTTATGTGCACATGATATGCTCGGTGTGAATGATGACCGGTATATAGAGAATGATGGATTAGGATTGGACTTTTTATTTCAATGTAATAACTTTGTGAAGGCGACTGCTGTGGATGCTGAACATTTAATTCGTCGGGCATTACTTGGTGGCGGATCATCAAGGACTATAATATCAATGAATTTACAAAAGGACATGGATGGCGATGCATTTATGGAACGATATTCAAAGTATGGTTTGTCAATTGGTAATGTCTATCAGGATGCATTACCAGAACTTGGATTACCAGAGTCGGGATATAAGTATTGGTTTCCCGCAAATGATCGTGCATTTTGGGGTATGCAGGGTGATGGTTTCTGTCATTTAACTACACGAAGTGGTAGCTCGTCAGTTGTTAATAGGAATTGGCATTGGGGTCCCAAGACACATCAGACTTATGCTGATGCATATGCTTTGTTATTGGTTCGAGCGACACGAATGGCTATAGATGACTTGGTAGCGGGACGGATGCCACCTGACAATCCTCCTAAGCCGAGTGATGTTGAGGTACTCATGGATGCACCATCGGAAGATACACCACCTACATATAGAGATCTTTACATTTCTGATATGAGATCCGACAAGGCTGACAACAATAATGGAGGTATTTCCGGTGTCCGATGTGCAGTCGGTGCAGCTAATCAACCAAACTCTACATTATTATCACACTGGCTGAGACCGGCAGAAGGTTCACCATTTGAAGAAAAGATGAAGTCAAGGAATGGTGTTAGTTTTGTACCAATTGATCATCTCAATTCAACTGGTTTCTACAAGGTGTCATCTCCAATATCACCTCCCAATAATGCCGTGGAAGTTGGAGATTGGGTGGCAGATCCAACGAGCTTTGGTGCCGAAGCGCCGAGGACTCGTGAACAGTGTTTACATGTTGATGGGAGTACTTTGGTTAATATGAATAATAAGCCTGATATATCATGGCTCGTTTGGGTAAGTAATGGTGTGCTGTGATGGATGGGAGTTAGCTCGAGCTGTGCCTTTGATATGTGTTGTGTTTGCGGGCTAGAGCGAGTCAGATTTGATATGGTATCCTCACTTTGCTCACATTCAATGCTCACATCTTATGATCAACTTTTCCCATCCATACACACATATAGGAGGTACCACCAGGAGCAATAACGATTGGAAGAATACTAATATGCCTACCACGAAAAAAGGGTCAAAAGTTAGAGGAGGATTCATTCACTAGTGGTAATGTTCGATTCCACATTGCACTGCCTGATGGAGGAAATGATGGGTATAAGGTAGTCGAGGATACACATAAAACTACGCCTGTAACGTTTGTCAATCAGGAATGTGTTCCCATGATTGTTAGTTTGGATGATGCCGACTTGAAATTGGCAAGAGAGGGAGGTGTTTGGGCAGCTGTGGAATGGAAGAAAGAGGGTATCTTTGATTTTGATTATCTAGTGGCAATGTAAATCATAGTGGCTGATATATGAAGTAAGCAAGTACCTTCATACTATAAGAAGAAGATACTTTGAGGAGATATTAATCGATTATGAAAGATAATAGAAGATGCAAGGTAGGTACATACCTTAGAGTAAGATACCCCCTAGGGTATCCTTACTTTTGCTCGCTCCAAAAACAGCTGCTGGGCTGATCTACATAAATGAGCAGTGGTTTGGCAGTAGATTATTGCTCTACTGCCACATCATAAATAACTTCTTGGAGAGAAGATAGGCAGTATTAGATGTGACATAAAAAGTCATTTCAGATCGGCCTGTGATTGGGGCAATTGATTCACTCATTACACAACACCGCCGCATTGCACTACATTGGCTTTGCAACTCATCATATTTTGTTAAGTTGTTGCAAACAAAGCCATCCAACAAGATATACAACTCATCTCAGACAGCCGATCAGTTTATACACCTACTATTCAGAGTCATCATGCGTGTTTCATCCAAGCATGCAATCCTATATGTCCTCGGGACATTCATCCTTACCATCGGTGCCTCCTCATCTACACTAGTCGTCGACGATACGAAGAATCTCCGTCGAGGTGCTGATATCGACCGTCATCTCAAGAACAATAAAAACAAGAACAAGAAGAAAGATATTCCCGTCGATGCAACCACCTGTGATGCCGGTGCTACCATTATTCAAGTAGAACACGAAGATGGTCATGATGAATCATACATGTCATGTGAAACTACCACCGGCAAATCTTACAGGATTGAAGGTGTAGATAAGGCTACTATGAAATCAAAGTGGTTTGATATTATTAATGGAGATATCGATGTAGATTTTCCCAATGGAACTATGATGGATGAATCGATTGCATCGATCAAATTACCCCCAGGACAGATGATGCAGTTTAAGAAGAAGTTTAAGAAGAAGTTTAAGAATAAGCTGAAGCCATGGAAGAATCGTCGTCAACTTGCAATTACTGGTACAAAGACTGTATTAGTTGTTCGTGTCATCGCCTCTGATTCAGCTCCTACCGCGTCTATTAATCGGTTGAGTGATTCAGTCTTTGGTAATAATGCTGATGGAGATGGAAGTGATCTCGTTAATCTTCGTAGTCAGTACAAAGCTTGTTCCTATGATCAGTTGAACTTTATTGAAGCGGATCAGCGTACTGGTAACAGTGTTAACATTGTCAATGGTATGTATTTGTTGTATATGATATGACGGAACATATGATAGATAAGTCTCTCATCTATCTTCTACCCCCGTTTCTCTCAATCCTTATTAGGTGCCGTAGAGATTACCGTTCCAAGCCCTGCCTCATCTGGGGATGGTGTCTTGCGTAATGAGGTTGCTGACGAATTGACCGCTCAGTTCGGCGTTTCTCCTCAGTCGCTCGCCGACCATGTCATGATGTGCATGCCGGAAGGTAGCATGAGTGGAATCGCCTATGCCAGTCTACCAGGATGGCGAAGCGTTTACAAGAATAACTGGTGTACATATCTCTCCGTTCAGATGCACGAGGTTGGGTGAGTATCAAAATAGAGAAGGGATTATATATTGATTATGACCAATGCTCATGTCTTATGTTCCATTTCATGATTTTACCTTCCTACACAGACACAATATTGGACTGGATCATTCAAACGAAGGCAGCCTTCCAGAGGGTGAATATGATGATCGCACAGGACAAATGGGCTTCTCCTCTTCCTTGGACGATGGGTATTTGATGTGTTTTAATGGGTATGTTTATTCAAGTCTTTTTATCTTCAGTGTTTTGCTTGTATATACTCATCTTAATTACTCTTATCCCTACCTCTCTTATTCAGAGCCAAAAACTGGCAGCTGGGTTGGTATTCTTCTCGTCATCAAGTGTATGAAGCGGGAGAGAGTAAATTGATCAACACACAACTTATTGGACAGGTTGATCATCAAAATGTCAATGCCAACCCCTCTGATAATGTCGTCCTCAAGCTTAACACCGTAAAAGAAACCGATTATTATGTTGCATTCAACAGAAAGTCTGGATTTAACTCAGGAACTCGGGAAGGGGGTAATCAGGTCATGATCACCTCAGCTCCACAAGAGGCTGGCGTTGGAGCTCCATCGCAACTTCTTGCCAAGTTAAGCCAGGGAAGCTCTTACACAATTCCGGCCTTTCGAGAACTTGATCTTAACGCTTTCCCTCTCACTGTTGAGGTGAATAGTATTGATACTAGTGTCAACCCTGTACGTGCCGATGTATCCATCTATGAATGTACACAGAATTCGGATTGTGATGATTTGAGTTCGTGCAATGGAGTCGAGACATGTGATACATCGTCTGGGCTTTGTGTCGCTGGAACTCCTGCTGCTGACTGCTGCGGTAAGCATTTGTTTCATATGTGTCAGTCTCTATTCCTTCAAACATTGCGCTAATATATCTCATTCTCTTTTTTCCAATACAACAGGTAATGGCGTTTGTGAGCCGAGCGCCGGTGAAAATCTCTTTACATGCCCTGCTGATGGTTGTTCTTGTGGACCAGATTGTCTATCTCTTGAGACAACATTTTCTTCAAACGCTGGCTATGCATATGGCAACATCTTCAAGGTCCAGGCCAAGGATGATTTGGCCATTACATCGTTCACTATCCATACTCAGAACTTGGGATCAGGCACAGTGAAAATTTTTGACAGGGCTGGCGAATGGCAGGATTACCAATATACTAATAGTGGTTGGAATGAAATAATGAACGAGAGCTTTACTGGTAATGGATCTGGTCAACCAACCCCATTAGCAAAGTTGAGTAGCCCAGTATTCTTATCTGCCGGAGAGGTTCGTTCCTTTTACTTTTACTCCTCCCTTGGTGTTCGATTCCTCACCAATGCAGGACCATTAGACAGCATCTATACTCAGAATGCTGATCTAATCATACATATTGGCAAAGGCACTGGTAAGAGCGCTTAGTATCATTTTGTGTATTCATATCGACTTCAAATAAGCCAAATGTACTCACATTACAATTGTTCTCATCTTCTTCATGAACTGTGAAATGTCACAGTCGGAGAACCTGGAGGTTACACGTATAACGATGCTTCAATATGGAATGGAATCATTGAATATGCGTTGGAGGGGACCTCGTCCCCCACTACAGCCAATCCAACAAAATCACCCACATCCAGTCCGTCTTCATCTCCATCCTCAAGTCCTACAACTTCGGCTCCGAGTGATTCTCCAACGTCAAGGCCAACACTTCCTCCTGGATCAACTAGGTTCCTTGAGACAACCTTTGAAGATAACAATGGCTCTGTTGGCAATGTCTTCAAGGTACGAGCAGAGAAAGATATCACTGTAACAGGATTTAACATTCACACGTCAAATGCGGGACTATACACGGTAAGGGTTTATGATCGGCCGGGTGATTATACTGGTTTTTATAGTAGTTCTACTGGCTGGAGGACGATCTTCAATGGGAACGTCAATTGCCAAGGTCAAGATAGTCCAACTGTTGTTGGGGCTCTAGCTCAACCTGTCACCATATCTGCTGGCAGCACTCATTCGTTTCACGTCCAGTCAGATAGCGGTATTCGATACACAAACGGCAGCACTGAAGGAAATGTATATGCTGGTAATGATGACCTTACCTTTTATCAAGGTAGAGGATGTGGTGGTGTATTCAATTGTGGCTATTCTCCTCGAGTATGGAATGGTATCATTCAGTATGTACTAGATTTGGGATCGAATCCAAACACTGATTCTCCCACCACATCACCTTCAGTCAAGCCGTCGACAGAGGTAAGTAGGAAGAGATCAGGGGAGATGAAGATCTTCTTGTCTTGCTCTTTTCACTAAGGATACCCAAGGATACCGTTGGCTATTTCAACAAAAAAACTCACTCTCTTTCTTCTTCTCATCATTCATCTCACAGCCAACAACCAGCCCAAGCCTATCTCCCTCACAAGCTCCAACCAAGGCTCCGATAACTGATTCACCCTCAAGATCTCCAAGCCGATCTCCTTCACGATCACCAGTAACAGATATGCCCTCGAGATCCCCAAGCAGTATGCCCTCGGCATCACCAAGTAAGAGTCCTTCGTCATCTCCTTCAAATGAGCCGACCGGATCTCCTTCCAAAAAGGTAAGCCTTATTTGGTTTATTATCAAGTTCTCTCTCTATCATGTTTTCAACAAATTTGGATACCCAAAAGGATACCTTGTTTTTTGCTTCTTGTCTTCTCATTAATAAACTCAATGACATGTTCTTCAACTCTCTCTATCACATCATTCATCTCACAGCCAACATCCAGTCCAAGCCTATCTCCCTCACGAGCTCCAACCAAGGCTCCGATCACTGATTCGCCTTCGAGTAGTCCAGTCATGACCCCAACAACTGAATCACCCACTGCAACTCCAACATCAAGTCCCTCACAATCTCCTTCGAACAGGCCAAGTGGGTCTCCATCAGTTAAGCCTATAACTGCATCACCAAGTACAAGCCCTTCGAAGTCTCCTACAACAAGCCCAACTTCACCTCCTCCTTCGAAGACCCCCTCAAAAACACCAACTGCATCACCAAGTACGAGCCCGTCTACATCGCCTATTGCACTTCCGCCTCCACCAGGCACTGGTGCTGAGACTGCCTTTCCAGATGCAGAGTATAATGTACCCCATTGCATTAACAGCGGCACATCTTGTTCTTCTGGCGATCTACTGTTAGGAAGGGCCACTAAAGGACCTACCTCTGCGGGTGAATTGAACTCTCCAAACACTATTGATGGGTGTTTTGATGGTAACTCCGGGTCGTACAGAAGTGATGAATCACTTGAAAGTATTCTAGTCTACTCCTCGGATGAATTTGGAAATCCTGATGGGGGATCTCTTCGAGTCGGAGGATATGCTACAGTACGAGCCTCCGTTTTTGCATGGAGTACATTTACTGCGGACACTGCAGACTTCTACTACACTAACGTCACAGCCGCTACCATTGCTTGGACTCTTTTAGGTTCTGCTGGTCCCGGGGGAAGTGGTGATCAAGATATTACATCACCAACATCATTCCTACTTGAATCGAGTGGTACTTATGCTGTGAGAGTTCGCTTCCGTTACAATGGCAGTCCAGACCCATGTAACAATGGAGGTTACGATGATGCCGATGACATACTCTTTACGGTTGTCTCTGCTGGATCGAATCCAAACACTGATTCTCCCACCACATCACCTTCAGTCAAGCCGTCGACAGAGGTAAGTAAGAAGAGATCAGGGGAGATGAAGATCTTCTTGTGCTTGCTCTTTTCACTAGGATACCCAAGGATACCGTGCTATTTCAACAAAAAAACTCACTCTCTTTCTTCTTCTCATCATTCATCTCACAGCCAACAACCAGCCCAAGCCTATCTCCCTCAAAAGCTCCGAGCAAAGCTCCGTCAAAGGAGGTAAGTTGTTCTCTGTGTGCATATGTATCTTCTTGAAGGATACCTTTTGCTAATAAACTCTCTCTTTTTCTCTTCCTCTTTACATCTTACAGCCAACAACTAGTCCAAGCCTATCACCCTCGAAGAGCCCAAGCAACATGCCTTCTACATCGCCATCAAAAGGGCCTTCTCAATCACCATCGGCCAATCCAACAACAGCTCCAAGTACATCGCCATCAAAAGAGGTAAGCCCAATGTCCTGTTAAAAGTATCCTTGCAAAAGTATCTTGACCTTGAAGGATACTTTCCTCAACTCACACATTCTATTCCTAACATGATGCATTCTCTTTATCACTTTACGCATTATTCACCAACAGCCGACATCTGAACCAACTTCATCACCAAGTAAGTCGCCAGTAACAGACATGCCCTCAAGATCCCCAAGTATGTCGCCTTCATTAGCCCCGAGCAAAGGTCCGACTTCATCACCATCAAATAATGTAAGTATGCGTTGATGTGTTTGTTCTTCAACTTTTATATTATCCTTACTAAAATACAATCCTTATGTCCGTTTTCTCAACACACTATTTTCATCTTTTAGCCAACATCAAGTCCAAGTAAGTCGATTCAAGCATTCGATGATAATTCCCCAACACCTCATGGCACTCCTGTTAATGTTACTGTGCTAGACAATGATGTGTATGCGGTGGAAATGGAAGCTAATTTGATTGTGACTGTATTAGCAAATGGTGCTGCTGATAGAGCTTTGGTAGAAAGTCAATCAACTCAAGGAGCTTGTGTGGTGGTTGGTAATATGGTACAGTACACTCCTAGCCTAGGCTTTGATGGCCAGGATTCATGTCAGTATGAAGTTTGTGATTCCGTATCAGGCAGTTGTGACACGGCCATGGTGCATGTAGAGGTTGGGACTCCAAGTGTACCTGTTGCAAACGATGATGAAGTTGGCACTTTAGTTGATACTCCAGTTACTTCTGATGTATTAGGCAATGATATACAGGGAGAGAGCCTCACACTGGATATTAGGAATATATTGACTCAAGCAGTTAATGGAATCTGTTCAGTGGTTGAGAATAAAGTGCAGTATATTCCCAATGCCGGGTTTGTGGGGAGCAATAGCTGTGTTTACACTGTTTGTGTAACAGGCTCAAACACTGCATGTGATACTGCAACTTTGACCATTGATGTTTCAGCGGCACCCACATCTAATCCAAGCCAGACACCTTCACTCAGCCCGAGCAAGAGTCCCACTCAACCGCCATCAACAGTACCAACGGAATCGCCGTCAAAAGAGGTAAGCAAACTAACTACTTTGTTGTCAATTTCTCAGACATATCTCACAACTCAGACACAATACACATAAACTTACACACATGATATGTTTTGCTCTACCTCTCCCTTCACACATCACTCACAGCCGACGTCAACCCCAAGCCAGTCGCCCTCAAATAGTCCAAGTCGCTCGCCTTCAGTATCGCCTTCGCGATCACCAGTAACAGACATGCCCTCGAGATCCCCAAGTTTGTCGCCATCTCGAGCTCCAAGCAAGAAGCCCACGACATCACCAAGTACGAGTCCTTCGTCATCACCTTCGAATGTCCCAACAGGATCGCCTTCCAAAAAGGTAAGCCTACTATTAATTGTGGTCAAATGAGCTATTAGGTCTCTCTATCATGTTTTCGAACAAAAAAGGATACCCAAAAGGATACCATTTGCTTTTATGTCTTTCCCAAACTCACATGATATGTTCTTCAACTCTCTCTATCACATCATTCATCTCACAGCCAACACCCAGTCCAAGCCTATCTCCCTCACGAAGTCCAACCAAGGCTCCGATAACTGATTCGCCCTCAAGTAGTCCGGTCATGACTCCAACAACTGAATCACCCACTGCCAATCCGACACCAAGTCCCTCACAATCTCCCTCGAACAGGCCAAGTGGATCTCCATCAGTCAAGCCAAGTATGTCGCCTTCTAAATCACCTAGTGAGGAACCTACAAAGTCGGTAAGTACACTTGCAACTTAGATTATATGACTCTTCTGTGTATGATATGTGTTCGCTTTTTCTAACTTCTTCTTTTGCTTCTCTCTCTCATATCAATACTAGCCATCTGATAAGCCCTCTGTATCACCATCAAAGTCGCCGTCTATGAGCCCTTCGGAACCTGAGGTTGTCACTCCCAATCCAACTGATCCTCCTGTCTCATCTCAACCTTCGAAGAGTCCTACAAACGAGCCAACTCTTGAGGTATGTATATGTCTATTTAGTCACTCTCAATTAGTCACTCTCAAAACTTACATTAACATCTTCTCATAATCAAACAGCCAACGAATGGACCCACTGATGCCCCCACGCCTGGACCAAGCCAATCTCCGTCGAAGACTCCTACGGATGAGCCAACTCCTGAGGTATGTTTATTTCTTTCTCTTTTCGTACTCTCTCTAATACCTGTCACTGATTCACGACTCTTTCTCTCTCATCTCAATAACAAACAGCCAACAAACGTTCCCACTGATGCTCCCTCCTTAGGACCTTCTACACCACCTTCTCAATCGCCTTCGAAAAATCCAACGAATGAGCCAACGGTAAGCCAGGAATAATTCTTGAATTGTTCTTCTATTGAAAAGTACTATGCTCATACTTCTTCCCAATCTCTATCCAGCCCAACCCGACTACCTCGCCGACCGTATCTACTCCGCCTCCAACACTTTCACCTACTCCAATTCCTACGACCAGTGTAAGTCCTCATTAAAGTTGTGTGTTCTCTAGATTTTTATATTGTAACTTGTTGTATCATGCATGAGCTCACATCTTATGTTCATCTTTTAACAGCCAACACCATTCCCAACATCAGCCCCTTCTCCTGAACCAACAAATGAGCCAATCACACCGGCTCCAACTGTTTTTATTGGTTGTGGTGACTGGTACTTTAGACAAAACAATGGAAACACCCGAGACTGCTCATGGATAGGTTCCAGACCCGACAAGAGATGCAACAAAAATGGAGGCTTTGGCGAATGTACAATTGGAACTAAATGCTACAACAATCCTATATACATAGAAACTTCGTCATGTCCCAGGACTCGTGCCAGAGACGCTTGCCCTGCCGAGTGTGTAGGATTTTAAGTGTTTTAGAAATGACTTGGACAGCATGATAGGACAAGAAGAAGTTGTACTGTACGTCTTGATATGAATATGTAGTCCTGTAAAGATTAAGTGTTAAATGTTATTGTATTTGATATCAAAAGGGAGTACTATGACAGCATATAACTAGACTGCATCAGTGTGTAACAGCTCACAGCCTATGTAGAGTACCTACTAGTATGTAAGTGACACCAAGGATACCCCATTCGTATCTTTAAGATTTTTACTCTTTCCAACTACTCTACTCGAGTGCTGCATTAAGGTATGTTGTATTGCGCCTCCTATTGTTGTCTAATCGAATGTCCACTCTGGGGTCAAGTACAAGCTCATCTGGTGAATGGAAATGAGTGATCTTCACTCACTACCACCCTAATAACTTTTATTGACTAAAAAGGCTGTTGCTATCGCCATTGGCTATCGCCAAAAAACACCACGCACCAATTTGGCCAAAATTGCATCGACAATGGTAAGCCAATGAAAAACAAAGAACTTGCACCATTTAATAAATAAGTAGGTAAGGTACTCTGCCTCCACCAAACATTATAACAATACACACTACTAATATCATGTGTTCTCCACCAAACAATGGCAATACAGCCACAACCATTAATAAGACACCTTCCACACTCGCTCGATACACAACAGCATCAATCCTAACCGCCTGTCTTTCAACATGGGCATACTACGCCTACCCACCACGCAACGCCACGCCAGGATTAACAACCGATATGCATTCCTACCAAGTACCATTGGCATTAACATTATTCTACTTAATATCATTACCAACATTAAAATATCTAACAGAAAAATTCTTAGCACCAAAATATGATATGAAATTATTATTAACTGAATCAATGGTAATATATAATGTTAGTCAGGTTGTATTAAATGGTTGGATGGTATATACAATGGTAGCTGCAGTTTTATATAATGGACATCCATTTATTGGTAGTCGTAGTTTAGTGGGTAGTGAAATGGCTAGTTATGCTGTGTGGGTACATTATTGTGATAAATATTTAGAATTTTTTGATACTTACTTTATGGTATTGAGGGGTAAGATGGATCAGGTACGTTTTGTTTGTTTGTATGTATGTTTTTTTTTAGTTTGTGTATTAGGTCAATGTGTTATGAGGTGGTATTCGGGGTTCTAGGGATTGTATTGCAATGCACATAGCTAGTTTTTATTGGAATGAACACATATCTGACGTCATTGTTCCTCTAACTATCTCTATACCCCTGTACACACGCATACACAATAAACCTCTCAAATTTAAGGTATCATTCCTACACATCTATCATCACACAACAATCGCATGGGCATGGTGGATTGCCATGCGTTACTCACCCGGTGGTGATATATACTTTGGTGCATTACTTAACTCCTTCATTCATGTACTGATGTACTCATACTACGTCCTTGCCTTAATGAAGGTATCATGTCCATGGAAGAAGTATTTAACATTGGCACAGCTGATACAGTTTACGAGTGTTGTTCTTTATACCGTGGCCACGGCATACTTACATTATTATCATGTTAAGCATGAAGAGATTGTTGGTGTTCAACCAAGTTTGAGAACGTATTACTTTTGCTGTGCCGTTCAAGTATTTGAAATGGTTAGTTTGTTTATTTTGTTCAGTCTGTTCTTCAAAAAGAGCTATTCGAAGAAGAATAAGATGAAGAAGGTATCAAGTATGGCATCTGTGAAACAGGAAGAGGAAGACGCGTGTCATAAAGCCATGGGTGAGATTAGTACTGCTGCCAAGGAGGCTGCTGAAGTCGCTGCTAAAGATGCAAAAAGGGTTGTGAAGACGGCAACAAAGGCTGTCGGAAAGGTAGCTGAGAGGGATAGATTCTGTTAGATGATGTATATGGTACAAAGGATAGAGAGCGAGGCATCGGCATCTGCTGCCGAGTTGAATGAAGAGACAAACAAGAACATATGAACATCTCTAAAGATAGAGAACGTAGGATATATGTACATCTTGTTTAGCTTATACCATGACCTTCTTAGTCTATCTCCCAATCCTATTTGAATTTTGTTGACAAGGAAGAGATCTCTTGTGGTCTAGAAGTGTTCTTCTTCTTCTTTTCATCGTCTTTGTCGCTACTCTTTTTTGTCGCAAATGCTCTATGAGCACCACTAACGCCGATTGAAGTAAAGACCCTTCGGGAGAAGACATTCCGCCTCACTGGCAAAGCATTGGCACTGATCACCGCGATAGTAGTGTAAAATACTAACAGGCTTGCAGTATGGATCTTCATATTTGAGTGAGACTATCCGGCGTTTGTAATTTGTATTGTTAATATGAGAAGCGATGAGTGGGTGTCTTTGTATTTGTTTGTGTGTTAGTAATAGAGAAGCAATAGGGAGGCGGTAAGTTAGAGTTAGAGCATAGTGCGATTTTTTAGTTGAGTAATAATAATAACAAGGAGGTAGTATTAAGTAGGTACCTCTCACTTTTTGCTTTCACTTTTCACTTTCATCATAGATCACTCTACATCTAATAACCAACAACATAACACAATGGCGGCAACTACAAGTCAAGCAATCAAGCTATTTGAGCAGAAGAACGAAATATCTGCGGCCGAAGCAAAGGAGATCAATTTGTGCAATCAAAATTTAGTAAAGCTTGACACGAAGGTTCTATCCACACTTTCGTCATGTGAGAAACTATCTTTGTCCACAAACAGCATTGAAAGGATGGTTTCTCTCTCGGGTATGACAGAGCTAAAGATTCTTAGTTTGGGTCGCAACAATCTGAAGAAGATAGAAAAGGCAAGCACACTGCCCAATGTTCTCGTGTGGTTGTTGAATGAGTTGTTTGTACATTGGTTTTGCACTTTTACAAGCAAATACTAACCCCTAATTCTCTTCTTAACTTCTGGTTCCCTAAAGCTCGAAGATGTTGCATCGAGTTTGCAACAGCTTTGGATTAGTTACAATTCAATTGCGTCATTGGATGGATTAGCTAGCCTTACAAACCTTACCACGCTTTACTGCAGTAATAATCTCATCAAGTCATTCGCAGAGCTTGATAAACTCAAGGCTAATGAGCAGCTACGGGATGTTCTATTCATTGGCAACCCCATGTACTCCGAGGTGGCAAGCCGAGAAGAGGCACGAATCGAGATATTACGTCATTTGCCCAACCTAAAGAAGATTGATGGAGAGTTTGTCAAAATCTCAGGAAAGTTGTTTTGTCTTGTCTTGTCTTGACTTGTAGTGTGTTTGATATAAAGTCTCGGTGATTTGACTACTCTTTTGGCCTTATTAGCCTTTGTTTGATTGCCCTTGCAAACCATATGTCTAAGTCTAACATATGTTACTACTCCTCTCTTTCATCTTCAAAATCGTAATGACGGCATCTTCCAGAGATCGAGGCTGCCCAGAAGGAAGTTGAGGAAGACAACTAGTTGCTGATGCTGATGGTATTGTTCCTGGCTCGTGCTACTACTAGTGAATGTTGAGCATGGTTACTCTACTCACTCTTTATTTTTATACTCTTGATAGCTCTCTGATAATTGTAGAGTTATTGAAAGGGTGCCGACGATCAGATACTGGTTTGGGATATGGCGGAAGTATATATAAACTTAGCATATCTTTACTCTGGACTCTGGAATCGTTTGATTTGTATTATATTGGTTCACTTCTCTGTTGCAACTACCATCCCCAGAGTGAGCTCTCGAAAGTCTAACTCTACGCTCTATACTCATTACTACTATTTCTGGACAGTGACTCATTACTTCGAACAACAATCAAATCACTTCTGTTAAAACTCTTCAGTCGAGGTGTACATTCAACCAGCGTATGTATGCTTACGGATGAAGTGAACACATGATGTGCACTTTTGGAGCAGGCTCCAACGTTCTTTCGCCATTCATTCTCAAATCCTCTATCTCCTCCCTTTTGATGTTAATAGCTGCAGCATCTTATGGCAGTTGTCGGCTGGAATCGTCAAGTTGATGTATGAATATGTTGATAGGTGAGTTGATAAATGTACCTGATTGTGCTGGTCGGCGGCAGTCTGTACACAACACAGCAATCATTTATTTGAAGTGTTGTTCTGCAAGAAAATTTGTGATGCACCGTCTCTCACTCAACACTCCACTACTCTCCCAGCTTCAATTTATACACTGTTAGGGTGTCTTTCAATGTGAAATAATATGATATATATACACTTCTTAAATAGGGGTGGACTTATTCGTAGGCATATATCATACGCAGGCGGCAAAGATCAATAAACATGAGTGGCCGACATTAAATAAATTATATAATTGTTTGAGTGGTTGTTTCGGATTAGATTACGTCTTCTGTCAGTACATCACTTTACTTGATCCGTATGATGCCTCGATATTTGATCAATCATATTATGGTATAGTACACTACTTTTCCTTGGTTATTTAAGGTGTACGAGCGGCGACTGCTGTCGTCTGGAAGCCTATTTATATAAAGACGCTGCTGGGAACACAAATGGTTTGTGTTGCCTCTGTTGCAGAATAATTATACCATGGTAGTATTATAATTTGTTGTGTATTGCAATTGCAATTCTAGTGATTGGCAATTAAAATTTTTGGGCACATTGGCAATTCAACGCCACACAACAATACATCATCAATAACAATTTAAGGGAGGATTGTTAGAGTATTAGTATTGGTATGAGTATTTATTAGTGGTGACTAAATTATAAAGGATGGTTAGTAATATGCAAACTAATATTGGCGGTGGTAGTTTGCCAGAGGAATGATATACACTTGCAATTTGCGGCGGTAGAGTTAGTAGTGAAAGTATCATCATCTCCGACGCCCCTCAGGGTTATCTAATACCATGGATTATATATCAACAACCATAAATCATTATGTGTAGTTTATTGGTTTGTTTGGGAGTAATAATGAACTGTGTTAGGGAACGGAGGGTAGTATTACTTGCTGAATACTACAGTAATAATGTGTGGAAGGGAAAGCATTGGATATTATTACATCCTGTGCAGGATCGGCCTAACCGTCAAGAGATGAGAGAACTGTCAAAATCCTCTTTCCTCATCCATCGTGTTCTTTGACAAAGCAGTGAGCAGTGAGTGCTTGACGATTAGTTTTATTCAGCCTAGTGATTCAAATGGCAGCCTCGATTAGATGAGGGGGTATTGTATTTTGAGATTAATCACCTTTTGCTGGTGCGTGATGGGACGGATACTCGATTATATCCTCCCAGGCCGATCAGCAAGTACAAAGAAGATGACCATCTAATCTTGAAGTTCATTCACCAAAAAGTTGTTTTAGAATGGCCTATGACTCAATGCGGTATTGTGGGCAGTTCTAAGCAACGAAAAGTTGCTTTGAATTGCAAGTCATACAAATTTAGGCGAACGGTATCCTCATTGTGGCAGTTCTGAGCACGAAAGGTATCCTTCAAAGTGACACAATTTTAGTCACAACGACACAAATCATTTTGTCAACCAATACAACCGGCGACATGCTTTGAGCCGCCTATTTCAGCAACAATGGATTACAACACCCCCCGTCAGCTGATTCACGGAAAAGTCTAATCACGATTTTTATGTGTTAGGTGTATGTGCATTGCAAATGCCCATAAATTTGTTGCAGCTTGCAAAACATATCACAACCAACAACAACATATCAAGATAACTCAATTGATATCAAATTATACTCCAATCAAACAATGTATATTATCAACCAATCTCTCATCTACCTCCTCGGGACGTTAGTCCTTATCTCTACCGATGCCGTATCATCTTCATCAATCAATACCGAGACCAAGAAGCTACGCGGCAGTGGCAACTCCATTGCAACAGCTGACATGATGGTAAACGACGACGCCACATCTTCTACCTCTAATGTACGTCTTCTTCAAGAAACAAGTAAAGAATGTACCCTTCAAGCAGTCTCCTACATGGAGCTTCCAGGTCAAACTATCGAGGGTGGAGGGACACATATTCATTGTGAAATTGAAGATGACGACATGCCTATGATGCATGAGATTCAAGGGAATGATAAACAAATGGAGAAACTAATTGATATGTTCGGTACAGGGAAACTCCTCGTTGGTGAATCATCCATTACCATTGATGATGATAGTGTTGCCGAAGATGAAGCGTCTGGAGCTATGATACTAAGTTCCCAATTCAATCCCAAGAAAAAAGTTCATAATAAGGCATCAACTCCTTGGAATCAACGTCGTTTACAAAATGGCGGAACGACGGGTACCAAACCTGTCTTAGTTGTGAAGATTATCGACGTTAATGGACGTCAAGTATCCGACCCTCCTGCTCAAATCTCGGATGATATCTTTGGCACTAGTGGTGATTCAATTAATGTTGTTAGTCAATTTTCAGCCTGTTCAATGGATAAACTCACAATAGTACCAGGTGAACTTCCAAATGGCGTGGCGTCTTCGGTCATGCCGTCTCCTGGTGTTATTACCGTCAACCTTAATATTCCACTTGATGATAATAGTGATAATGCAGTTCTAAGTGCTGCCAAGACGGCGGCGGCGAATAAGCTCGGGCTTAGCAGTCTCCCAGGTCCTTATGAACAAGTGATGTTCATTAAACAAGGTTGTTATCCCACCCAGTGTCCATATGCGGCATATGCATATTATAATAGATGGGATAGTGTATATTGGGGGAATTATCATAAATATGTAAGTTGTGTTATCTGTTTGTAATTTGGGTGTGTATCTTGATACATACCACACACATCACTCATGCCCCTCTTTCTCTTTTTACCCTTTTTTCTCACAGCCTGCAGTTGTCATTCATGAACTTGGACATAACTTCAACTTGGCTCATAGTGGTGGTTTGAATGGTGCCACTTATACAGAGTAAGTCAACAGATGATATACATGATGAGGATACTGCTCGAATTTTACTGACTAACATTCCATTCTATCCTAATTTCACACTCCTTTACTCTTCACATTGCAAATCTCATTAGTCACACATGTCTCATGGGGAATCCTTTGTTTCAAGACGATGTAGCTCAGATGTGTTTCAATGGTGCAAAGAGCTGGCAATTGAATTGGTATGATGATCGTGAGCTTGAGCTTAATCCCCTTGCCAATGGTGGAGGGAGTCAAGAAGTTACCATGGTAGGAATTGCCGATTACCAAAGGACTGCTAGTTATAATCCACTTCCACCCGTGATTACTAAACTCAGAACCGGTACGAACAAAGACTTTTATCTCGTATTTAACCGTGCTACTGGCGCAAATGCTCAGAATGACGAAGCTGATAATTTAGTCACGCTCGTCGAGGCTAACAACCCAATGCCTCAGACTGTTTCAAGTCTCAAGTGGTATGGTGGTCAAGGAAGCAGCTATGTTATTGGAAATTTTGCGAACTCCGGAGACGACTTGATAATTGATGTTGTCGAGATTAACGACAACGACAACGATCCATGGACGGCCAAAGTACGGTTCACACTGGATACATGCACACAGAATTTAGATTGTGATGATGGTAACGATTGCAATGGTGCTGAGACTTGTTCCGCCGGCAAGTGCTCTCCTGGTATCCCGCTTGCCAATTGTTGGTAAGTGTCCCTTGTTTGGATTGTCTATTTGATCCTTTGTATATCTATCTTAGCTCACCCAACACACTACTTCTTGTTTCTAGTGGTAATGACATCTGTGAGGCAGGCGAGAATTCTTCATCATGTTCTGCCGACTGTGGCCCCAAGTTCCTTGAGACTACGTTTGAAGATAACAACGGCTCTGTTGGCAATGTCTTCAAGGTACGAGCAGAGAAAGATATCACTGTAACAGGATTTAACATTCACACATCTAATGCAGGGACATACACGGTAAGGGTTTACGATCGGTCGGGTGATTATGTTGGAGTGTATGGTAGCTCTACTGGCTGGAGGACGATCTTCAATGGGAACGTCAATTGCCAAGGTCAAGATAGTCCAACTGTAGTTGGGGCTCTATCTCAATCTGTCTCCATATCTGCTGGCAGCACTCATTCGTTTCACATCCAGACAGATAGCGGTATTCGATACACAAATGGCAGCACTGAAGGGAACGTATATGCTGGTAATGATGACATCACCTTTTATCAAGGTAGAGGATGTGGTGGTGTATTCAATTGTGGCTATTCTCCTCGAGTATGGAATGGTATCATTCAGTATGAACTAGATTTGGGATCTCCTACTACCCCTCAACCAACAGTAAAGCCTACTGCATTTCCTACTATTTCGGTAAGTTCGTACAGTTGCTTGTTTGTTATTCATTCATTCGCCAGGCATCAACTAAATGTATATTTTTCTTTCTTATCATGCTTCAGCCCACTACCAAAGCCCCGACACTTCCTCCCGGATCGACTGTACTTTTGGCATGCGGATCTTCAGGAGGTGGATGCTCAGGGCAAACTCAAACTGTAGCCAATCTTAATGAGTCACATGAAGTAAGATGCTGCAGTCAATCAAGCACGAACCCAGGTGGATGGAATCAATATACTTCTGGGAATTGCCCAAGTAACATATGGGGAGAATCAGATTTCAGTAACGGGGTAGGGTGTGTAGATTCTGCAACATATAACGAAGCCCAACAAATTTGTTCCAATGCAGGTGGACGTCTTTGTACAGCCGTGGAGCTTCTAGCTGACTGTACCAGAGGTTCTGGTTGCTCCCATGATCAAGACATGATTTGGTCTTCAACTCCTGGAACTACCCCATCTCCTACTACAGCCAATGTAAGGTGTTCTTTTTTACTTCATTGAGTTACATCATAACATGACCTCATCCAATAACATACTCTCTGTCTCTTTCTTTCTTGATTTAGCCAACCTCTCAACCAACAGCTAAGCCTACTGCATTTCCAACTCCTCTTGTAAGTTCGAACAGACGCTTGCTTGTTATCATTCATTTGTCAACATTTGTTTGTATCCATTCATTCTCTTGTGATGTAAATCATCTCAAACACTAACTCTTTTTGACTCTTCTCTCTCTTCGAATCATTCATCACTCAGCCATCTCAGAGTCCATCTGAATCTCCTTCGTCGAGCCCAAGCAAGGCACCAACTAGATCACCTTCAAAAAAGGTAAGCCTGGCTATAAGAGGTGTCTCTCTCTTTGTTTTTTATATCAACAAAAAAGGATACCGCCTTGCTTTCTTGTCTTCTAACTCACATGATATGTTCTACTCTCTTTCTCTTCCTTCATTCATCTTATAGCCATCGTCCAGCCCAAGTCTATCTCCCTCACAAGCTCCAACCAAGGCTCCGATCACTGATTCACCCTCAAGATCTCCAAGCCGATCTCCTTCACGATCACCAGTAACAGACATACCCTCGAGATCCCCAAGTTTGTCGCCATCTCGAGCTCCAAGCAAGAAGCCCACGGTATCACCAAGCAAGAGTCCTTCGGCATCACCTTCAAATGAGCCGACCGGATCGCCTTCCAAAAAGGTAAGCCTGATTTGTTGGGAGATAGTTTGTTATGTTTTTTTAGTCAACAAAAAAGGATACCCAAGGATACCTGTATTTGCTTTTTCTTCTCATACAATAACTCACATGATATGTTCTTCTACTCTCTCTATATCACATCATTCAATCTTATAGCCAACACCCAGTCCAAGCCTATCTCCCTCACGAGCTCCAACCAAGGCTCCGATCACTGATTCGCCTTCGAGCAGTCCTGTCATGACCCCAACAACTGAATCGCCCACTGTAAATCCTTCATCAAGTCCGTCACAATCTCCCTCGAACGGGCCAAGTGGATCTCCATCAGTCAAGCCAAGTGCATCGCCTTCTAAATCACCAAGTAAGGAACCTACAAAGTCGGTAAGTACACTAGAAGTTTCTGTATAGATTGCTCTTCTGATATGATAATGATGTGCCTAACTTCTTCTAACTTCTTCTGTTTCTTCTTCCTTATATCAACACAGCCATCTGATATGCCCACATCTAGTCCAACCACTGTAGAACCTTCTGTTTCCCCTTCACTGGTACCAACTGGATCACCGTCAAATGAGGTAAGTGTGGATTTACTTTGAACCTCTTCATTCTTCTTTTTGGATCAACACTCATCATGCGGTATCCTTACTCACTCCTTGCAGCCATCGTCAAGTCCAAGTAAGTCTGTTAACGCAGTAGACGATACTGCCCCAACACCAAACAACACTCCCATAACTATTCCTGTACTAGACAATGATCAGGTTCCGGAGGGAGTAGAGTTGACTGTAACAGTATTAGAGACCAATCCTGATGGAGCTTTGAATATACCAATTCAAGCCGCTGGTGGAACATGTGAATTGGTCGAAGTTAATATGGTACAATACATTCCTATTCCAGGTTTTGAGGGACAAGATATATGTCAGTATGAAGTTTGTGCCTCAGATAGTTGTGACACAGCCATGGTGTATGTAGATGTTGGAACGGCAAGTAAGCCTGTGGCAAATGATGATGAAGGAAAAGTCGCCTTCAACACTCCGAAGACTTTTGATGTACTTAACAATGATACAAAGGCTGAGAATCTATTACTGGTTGTTGCAAATATAACTACCCAAGCAGCTAATGGAAACTGTGAAGTGGTTCCTGCTGGCAACTCGACTGCGGTGAAGTACACTCCCGAAAATGGATTTGTAGGAGGTGATAGCTGTGTTTACACCGCTTGTGTGATAGGCTCAGATAAAGCATGTGATACTGCAACTTTGACCATTGATGTTTCAGCGGCACCAACATCGAATCCAACTCAATCACCATCAAATCAGGTAAGTATTGTCCACATGTCGATTCTCGTATAATTTTCACTGACTGTAACTAACACAACATATCACTATATCAACTTGTTACAGCCCACCTCGAGCCCAAGCAATTCGCCTTCAATCAGCCCAACAAAGGCCCCGAGTCGATCGCCCTCAATAAGTCCAACACATTCTCCATCAAGCAGCCCGACTCTGTCTCCTTCAAAAGGACCGTCGACTTCACCATCAGCCAATCCAACAAGCCCACCTTCTGTGTCACCAACAAAGAATGTAAGATCAAGTAGATTTGACATTTATACAATTGTTTAATATTTGTTTCCTGACCCAAAACATTGTCCCTTTCTTTTCCAACATACACAGCCGACAAACAATCCAACCCAATCTCCGTCAAGCTCGCCAACTAAGGAAGTTATTCCGGTGTCGCAGTACTATACAGTCTGTGGCTCGACCACAAAAACCACAGACTGTGGTGGTGAGAATACAGAAGCTGATGTTGAAGAGAAACATGAAGTGAGGTGTTGTGTTGACGATTTGAATGATATTACTGGTGGTGGTGATGATTGGAAAAAACGTTCAGGTTGTGACGTATGGGGGGAATCTCACATCAATGGAGTGTGTCATGCTCAAAAGACGCATGACGAGGCAGTTGATATTTGCAGCTCTGTTGGCGCTCGTCTATGCACACAAGCTGAGCTCCTTGCAGATTGTCCAAGAGGTAAGTCTTTCCAGTGTATTTCGGCTTATTGAGTTACTACTTCAGTTTATACTCATTCATATCATCTTTCAATGGTTCATATCATTAGGTACGGGATGTAACTTTGATAGGGAGCAGAATTGGAGCTCCACACCAGTCACTCCGTGTACTGATAATGCGTCATGTGAGGATGGAGACTCTTGCACTATCAACACCTGTGGCATTGATGGCAAGTGTACCACTGCACCCAGTTCTAGCTGTTCTTCCAAGTCAATCGTTTGTGGATCTTCCAGAGGCAATTGTAGAGCTACCCCGGTAAACGAAGCTTCTCCTAATACGCTTCATGAGGTTCGCTGCTGCAGAGAAGGTCAATCAGGTAGTTGGAATCGAAAGTATAACACTTGTCCAAGTGACATCTGGGGTGAATCTATACTTCCTAGTGGGGTAGGATGTGTACATTCTGCGACATATGACGAGGCCGAGACATATTGTTCCAATGCAGGTGGACGTCTATGTACAAAGGATGAGCTTCTCGCTGATTGCACTCGAGGTTCTGGTTGTTCCCACGACCATGACTACATGTAAGTTACTTCTGTATTCTTTGTGTGCTTTATAAAGTGTCCATATCATCTAAACATGTCCTCCTCTTCTCCTTTTATCAGCTGGTCATCTACTCCATTTGAAACCTCCGCTAGTACCCTTCCTTGGTTGTAATAAAGAATTAAATGTTTATGTTTGTAAAGCCTCTAAAATGAAGTATGTGGTGAGAGTGGTCCTTTTAGTATGGTAACCATCTAATTGTAGAAAAAGTAAATGTTCTAATTCTAACATCAAATGAGCTTTTTATTTTGTTACAAGTTACTTAGTATTCCAGGCTGTTGGCTGAGTTATACAGTGATGCCTAAGCCTGCACCAGTGTACCCATTGCATGGTTTTAAGGTAGCTCTTAGTTCCTATCAATCCCATCCACTCCCACTGCACAGGTTATCCTTTGAAGAACTCGGCCCGTTTACTTTTTATTCACCAACCAATCAAATTATAATAAAAGCCAGCCAAATAAGCTCTTTGAAGGCAGGGTGTATGTGAGTATTACACTAGTATTAAACTCCAACCTCCTACAATCGGTAGCATTGTAGTTTCGATTATTCTCTATCATATTTGACTCGGCGGCGCTGAATAATATATGTAAACTTCTTATTATTATTTCACATCATCGAAAAGAACATATATTGCAAATTCACACATAGGGTAATATCACTGCAAAACATATAAATCATTATGCCACCACTACATTCTACAAACGACGATAATGATGATTTATTATCAGAATTACAATCACACAATGCATACTTTGACAACCTAGTTAATTCAATACCCGCCAAGTTATATGTAGCCGGTGCCTCCGGTGATGCTGCGTACAATCCAAAGTATATGCATGGACAGCATAAGGAATCAAAAGAGGCACGACGTGCACGGAATAAACTTGAAAAAGATAATAAGTACAATCCCGAGAAGAGGGAGAGTACATTAGATGTGAAACGACGTGTTGCTAAAGAAAAGGAGGAGATGGAGGAAGATGATGATAGTGATGTGGGTGATGATGTTATCATGTCTGATGGAGATGGCGAAGAAGAAGATAATGATAATGCACAAACTTCTACTTCTACCAACACCCAAGATAAAAAGAAGGATGATACATCAATAGCAGGATTTACATCCCGTATTGAAATGCTCCGTGCCAAACTACATGCTAAAATGGCAGAAAAGCGAGCCGCCGCCGGTATATCTGATGATACTACCACAGCAGCTTTGTCCGCCGCTACTAATCCAGATGCATCCTCACCAGCATTGGTTAGTAAACGAGCCGCACGACGTGCCGAGAAGCGTAAACGTCAAGAAGCAGCTAAACAACGGAATAAAAAAAAGTTAAATTCCATTGCTGAGAGTAAATCCAAAGGTCAAGAACGTGTTATTAAGAAAGATTTAGGTGGATCTACTTACAATGCACCATCTAAATCAACTACTAGTCAAACAACTATAGTAACCACGGCAGCACAAGATTTAGCAACAATCGATTATCAATCAATAGCCGGATTAAAACCAAAAGTAGACGGGGCATTACAAAATAAAAGTTTATTAGCATTAACAGGAGGCGGTAAGAAGAAGAATAAGAAGAAATCATTGGAAAAGTTATTAGCAGATGCTGAACGTAAGCAGGCTAGATTGAAGGAGTTGAAACAGAGTAGTGCTGAGGAAGATCGTGTCAAGGCTAAGAATATTGAGTGGGGTGAGGCTATGAAGGTTGCTGGGTGAGTTTTGTTGTTGTTTTTGATACTTTCGATATGTTTATGTGACATATCTTGTGTACATTACTCATTTCATATCATACACACATCTCTCATTCATGACATAAACACATAGAGGATCAAATGAACTCAAAAAGAAGGATCCAAAGCTACTAAAAAAAGCATTAAAACGCAAGGCAAAGAAGAAGGCAGCATCGGCAAAGGCATGGAATGTCCGTCTCGATCAAGCCAAGGATGCAGCCACGAAGAAACAATCGATACGTACACATAATTTAGATAGTCGAAAGTTGGGAGGCGCCGTGGGTGCGAATTTAAGTTCGAAACGTATTGTTGAACGGGATAATGGGGAAGAAGAAGGAGGCAAGAAGGAGAAGAGGAGAAGATTGGGACCGCATTCTAATAGAGCAGGATTTGAAGGAAAGAAGACTGGCTTCATCAATGGCAATAGTGAAGGTGGGGGTTCGGGAAGTGCTGGAGGTAATAAGAAGGGGAAGTAAATTAAGCATCGTTGTAGAAAGTGTCTTTATTACTTATTACTTCATATCCCTTGACCTTTGCAACGATTGATGATTCATGCTCTTTTTCACAACAAAATCATTAGGTATCCTTGGTCTTGATCTCTATCATCTCTGAAAGCACGATGGCACACGTACGGCTATATTCAACTCTCAGTAGTGCTCATAAATACCAATAGCGTGTACAATAACAACCGAGATGATGGTCGAGGACAATATCAGCAGTGGTGATGTTGAAAATCAGAGTCGTCCTGCCGCCACAACAGATATAAACAATCCATACTCAACAAATTACACAAACAAGAAGCCGAAAGTAATAGCACTCATTGTGTTCTTACTAGTTGCTGTTGTACTGGCAATTACTCTACCTCTTACCATTGGTAGTAACAATAGCAATAATAGTACTGATTCGTCAAATGGCAGTAGCAATAGTGATGGAGGAACAAGTGGAGACGATTCAAGTAACACACAAGATGGTGCATCATCAACTGATAACAACTTAGGTACATCACCACCAGTACAAGTATACAAGTCTCAATTCCTAGATAGTAACGGTCCAATACAAACACAAGTTCGTATTATGGATCCATCGGTAGCAGATGGCTATGAGCAATGTTCTGATTTAAGAAAAGATATAGAGAATGCTGTAAATCACTATGCAAACAACTTAATAATGAGAGAGGCTACCTCTGAATGGCAAGAGGAGTACTATGGTAACTTTACTAAATGTGATCCTAATAGTCAACCGAATTGGGGATGGGGTGATGATGTAGATGGGGAAGCAACGGCGACGGTTGGTACTAGCTTTGGAGGCGTGGCTGAGATGGATAGTGTAGCTTCTGTTGAAAGTGTATCAGCTTCTCGACCATCGGTAGCCGCGGATGATAGTGCTGGTAAAGTAAGTGAGGATAGCTATGAGACAAACAATCAGGTGGATGGAGTAGATGAGGCTGATGTAGTAAAGTCAGACGGGGAGTATGTTTATGCCGCGTATGGTGACTTAATCTATGTTTGGAACGCAACAGATGGAACTCAAGGCGTGTCTATTACACAAATGCCTTATGTGAAGAACAATAATGAAAACTGCAAACCTATCATTAGGCCAGTAGAGCCAGAGGTTATCGAGATTGAAGAATCATCTCCAACTGAACGACGTCGAAAGGATTTGTCAATGATTGCGCCATGGGATCCATGCTATCAACCCAAACCGCGTATCAGCTCATTACTATTACATGAAGATCGATTAACGGCGATTGTATCAGATGAGACAAGTCTTTATTATTCACCATTTGACAGTGAAGAGGACGGAGCAGAAGAAAAGAAAGATCCAATCATCAACGATTGGCAAAAGCTAACAATTCGAGTATATGATGTATCAGATGTTGCCTTGGATGGAAGTGGACTGCCACTTTTGGCAGAGAAAGAAATCAAAGGCAATTACAACTCTGCTAGATCTATCAATTCAAAGGGTATTGTCATGGCTACATCGAATGTGAACATGTATAACTTTGCTGACGGTAATCTGTACAGGTCGAGACCTCAATATTGTGGCCTAAACTCTACAGAGTACCAGCGGATTGCTGCAGAGGAAGCTCTAAATCACACTCAATCATTCGTTGATCAACTTTTAGAAGAGTTACAGCTCCAGTTAGATGGTACCTGTTCTAGTATCTTCAAGGTTGCCGCCATGCAATCTGGAAACAGTACAAAAGATGCAAGTTATGATGGTAATATGTTATCATCCTTTGTCCAGATCTTAAGCTTTGATATGATGGACGTAGAGGATGAAATAACCACGGATGTAGCAGGCGGTTTCTCTTCTGGGTATGTCGATTCTGTGTATGCTTCTCAAGACTTTGGTTCAATTCAAAGTATTGGGCATAATTACAACCCCGAGACTAAGGAATGGGAATCATCAACATTCATCCTGGGCTTTGACATTAGTGGAGATGCCCCGAAACCTCTCGGATACGGCGAAGTCCAAGGGCGTCCCATCAATCAATACGCTACAGATTTGTATGATGGACATCTTCGTATTGCCACAACCGAATCACAGTGGTCGATGGAAGGTGGTTCCAAGACTACTAACAAGATATTCGTGCTCAAGGTTCCTAGTAGTGAAGATGATGGATCAGTTTTATCAGTGGTAGGAGAGACGGATCCATTCGGTAAAAAAGGAGAAAGTATTCACTCTGTAAGGTTCATCGGACCACAAGCTTATGTTGTTACATTCTTAAGGACCCAATCCGTTCTACGTTTTCGACATGGAAGATCACACAAACCCAGTTGTATTGGGAGAGCTTGAGGTATGTCTTCTTGATACTATTTGCCTCTATTTCTCTTGTTTTTGTTAACTAATGTATCTTTCTTTTGCACATATTAGATTCCAGGATTCTCAGAGTACCTACATCCCATCGAGTTAGATGGCAAGCCTTACATGATTGGCCTTGGTAGAGATGTGAACGAGACTACAGGACGGGAAACGGGCGTAAAGATTTCTTTGTTTGACGTTCTTGATCCGACTAATCTTGAAGAGAGTGCGGTGTATGTTGATCAAGGTGCCTATAGTTCTGCTGGAAACGACTTCAAGGCATTTAGGTATCTCCCACTGTCACAAAAGCTTATATTACCAAAGTCTCAATACAATTGGAATTCCGGTGAGTTGCGTTATCAAGTGTATAATGCCCTCATCTGTAGTGAACTATGCTAACATCTTGTTGCCTATTCTCAAAAACAAACAACAGCTGAGGGTAACTTTGATGGCTTTGTGGTCTACGATATTGGTCCTAACAAGGTTGAGCCATCTCACAAGATATCTCATGCCAACTCAAATGATATTTGGGGTCGTGGTGCATATTGCTGGTACAACGCATACATGCCTGCTAGGAGCTTCGTCTTTGATTCGAAACTGACTACAGTACTTTCACATTCAGTGAAGTCTACTGATCTTTATACGGGCGAAGACTTGTGGAATATCACATTAGATGGTTTAAACAACACTCAATGTGCCCCCTACTTCGTTGGCATGCCCATGTTTTAGGCTTTTGTTCGTTTGAGAAATGAATGAATAATTTGTTTGGTTGCTTGTTTGATTAGTACTTGTTGCTACTATAAGATAGTTGTAATATAAAGATAACTGATGATTGTTTAATGATTGATGCATCTATATCAAATCATAGTTCTAATCTTTGACGAGACTCTCTCAATATTCGATTGACATTCTCATTCTTACTCAATAACCAATTTGATACTGATGCAACAATTCTATGTGCTGAATCCTCCATGAGTGATGGATCGAATGTGTAAAATAAGATTCCACAATCCAATTCTAACTTCTCATGAGTTTCTACAAGTTGATTGTATAGTTTAGTTAGCTGTTGGTATTGTACTTTGTCTTCGGGTATGTTGTAACTTTGACTCAAGTGGTCTAGAGTATCGTTTGAGATGATGCTGCTGCTTGTTTTACGACCTTTTCTTCTAATTTGTTGTTTTAGTTTCAACTTTTCTACTGCCATTATCCAACTCATTTGTGTAACTCTTGTATCTAACTGTTGCTCAAGCTTTGTTAATGTATCATTTATAGGTTCTCCCTTTCGAGTATGTATTGCCTATATTTTGATTAGGGGTTTGGGAAATTGAGAAATATCGAGAA
>Ga0214477_100210_pt1 | contig 40762 bp, 27 predicted proteins | sample M1_20Mar14CPVII9_FD_165058 | JGI IMG/M metagenome (GOLD analysis project Ga0214477, IMG submission 165058) | Marine eukaryotic communities from Monterey Bay, California, United States - M1_20Mar14CPVII9sort6BwellC16 | ecosystem: Environmental > Aquatic > Marine > Unclassified | place: USA... | reverse complement strand
ACTAGGAGGAAGGGCATCGGCTACAAAGTTTTCATCTGCAAGACTGATGAGCACATATTATACACCAGGTAAGTTTGATATTATCGGGCTGCATTCTGCATGGTCATGATGTCATGTATTGATATTGTTTTGCAACACATACTAACTCTCGTATCAATATTTTGTATTTTATTTTATTTAATCTATACTATATATAGCACATGAATACTGTAAAGTAGACGGCACTACTGCAACAATAGGGATTACCGACTTTGCGCAAGCTGCACTGGGTGATATTGTATTCGTCGATCTACCCGAACCTGGTGATGAATTCGATGCCAAAGACTCATTCGGATCAGTTGAATCAGTAAAGGCAGCAAGTGATGTCTATGCACCAATTTCGGGAAAGGTATTGGAAGTTAATGAGGCATTAGTTGATGAGCCTGGATTAGTTAATAGTAGTGCCGAGGATGATGCATGGTTTATTAAAATGGAAGTTGGGGGTGATGGTGATAGTGAATTAGGAGAGTTGATGAATGCAGATGCTTATAAGGAACATTGTGAGAAGGAATCTAGCTAAAGGAATGGTTTGATGATAATGTTTGTGATATTGTTTTGGGGGGTTTATACTAGATTCACATTCACACAACACAAACGAATCATCTAATTATGATTGGTAAGTCGGGGAAATGTGATATCCAGTTATTGTAATAAATATCTGATTAGGGAAGTAGAGAAATGGAGTTTGTACAGAATCATTATGACTTATAATAATGAAGTACTATTTACACAATGAAAGACGAATGCCGAATATCTTGATTGTCTGTTTATTAGATCTCAACTGCTAAAGCTATGGGTGACAACCCAAACCATGCTGACACTAATCTCAATAAATTGTGAAGGTTGCTAAACCATGACCCTGCCACGAGAGCCGAGAGTCGAGAGTCAACTCAAATGCCTTGATAAAAGAGGTATCCCTAAAGGATACCATATCCACAAAGGAGTTTTCACCGTTTTCACTCAACGAGCCATCAACTACTGATCTCGCAGCCACAATAAACTTGCCATAATATGTATTGGTTATAAGCAAGGAAGTGATACTACCTGTATTGCAATTTAAAGACTATAGTTATGAGAGCATTTAATATGATATGCTGTTGGCTAGTATTGATGATACAATCAATATATGAAGTTGATTCATTCACATACACATCAATAACACAAAGAATACAAAATCAAAGAATACAATCTACATCATCATCATTGCAAATGGCATATGGAAAATATGGAAATGGAAGATCTTCTTCTCGGTATGCCTCTCAGAATGACCGTACCAAACGTCAAGAACGAGTAGGACAAGTAGTTAGAGCTGAACTAGCCACAATTCTACATCGCGGTTCCGTCAAGAATGATAATGACCCAATAGAATCAGAATTACGTCGTAAGATTAATATAGTAAATGCCGATGTATCACCAGACTTACGACAGGCACGTATAACAGTTAGCATAATGGCAGGAGGAGGAGATAGGTCCAGTGACACCGTCGCCAAACGAAGAGCATATGCTTGGTTGGTACGAAATACTAAATCTATACGATATTCTTTATCACAACGTATGAAACATATGAAGGGTGGTAGTCCTGATTTGACTTTTGTTCAAGTAGATGTAGGAGCGGCTGTGGATGTTATGGCGTTGATTGATAAGGTTAGTAATGAGAATTATAAGAGAGATGATATTTCACTGGATTATGAATACAATGAAGAGGATTGGGAAGATGAAGACGACGATGACGGGTGGTTTGATTTAGACGAGGATGGCGATGGTATTTCCGTAGAAGTTGAAGTGTAGACACAAGCAGATCTGAGAAAGATGTATAAATGATCAAAGAACTGACAGATAGAAGCGAGAGAACAGAGAATGAACAAATGTTGAAAGTATCGATCATAAGTCATTAAGATTAAATTAAGATGGAAGCTTTAAACAAAACCTTTCGTTACCACCCCATTCTGTTACAGGAAAATGCCAAGCCATATCACTACTACCAGGACATTCGTTTCCCTGAATCTCATCACTAAATACATCTGCTGAACAAAAACTTATTTCGCGAGGTTCGGTTGAGTTCTCGACAAACTCTGTAAAGTTATAGTTTACAATATGAGAACAGCACCATCTTCTAAACGCTCTTTCTTCAAGCAAGTCCATCTTATGATCTCTCATCTTATCGTTTGATATCACCATCGGTCGTAATCCAGGGAAACGACCTGATGCATTGTTCTTTGGTACATCAATGTTTTCTCCTTTGGTCGATTCTGTTTGATTTGATACACTGGCTAGCATCCAATAGAGATCGTCAAGGCACATTGGAGGTACTACATACATTTGACCCTTTTCTTGAAGATCTTCCAAGAACTCAAGTTCTTCATCATTCAAAACTTGCATCATTCCTTGTCGGAGATGGAACTTTCTCCAGGTATACTTCTTTGGAAATACAACTAACGGATACTCGCCTTGCTCTTCTAATGCATTTACCATGTTCATTAGTTGATGAACGTTGATCCTACCCCATCCAAAATATGCAACGTTGGCTCCATCCACAATTGCAGTATATGGCTTGCCTTCTCTAGTATCAAGCCATTCTGAGAATTCTTTTAAGATCTTAGTTGCCATCTCTGCTTTCTCGGCATTACCTTTAGTTGCTCGGCCTTTTGCTGCTAATTTGGCTGTATAGTCCATTGACTTTCCTCTAGCCATATCCAATAAGGTATCATGGACATGTATTCGCTGAGATTGCTCTAGTACTATTAAGCGTAGTGTAGCCCCAGTTGCAGGGCACTTGGCACTGTCGTTATCGACTGAGACCCGATTGGTAACTAGCATATCATTATCACAGAGTGTTGTCATGTTTGCAATACAATCTGACTCAGATATCACACTACGCCCACTTTCTCTAAATCCTGCTGTAAATCCATTATGTAATACTCTTGCAGACTCTTCAGATATTTCTAAGACGTCTTCTGACATTTCAGTAAGTAACGCTCCAAGAAGATCAGGTCCACATGATTGGCTATAACCCAAGTCTCCGGCACCAACTATACAGGTCGAATCAGAGCTAAAGTACCCATTCTGTGCAACCGCGGCAATGAAATCAGCATATGTAGGTGCATCCATCTTAACTCGTGAAGTTGTTCTCATCCTATGATACAATCGAAGAGCAGAATCTATATCTTCTTGTTCACAATAGAGTTTTAGGATTGGGCTAGTCGTTCGATGTCTTAGTTGTCCCAATGGTCCATCTGCTAATGAATCAAGTAGCTTCTCTGCTCCTACTGCATCACCCTTGTTAACTAAAGATTTTACTAGTAATGTGATTGTCTTTTCTGTTGGTTCATAGAGAGCGTCATGAAACATTGCAACCTCTGCTGCAAAGTCTCTTCCATCACTTGTTACATCATCATCACTTGTTACATCATCATCTTCCTCTACTAAACTCAATACATACAAGTAAGTACTTAATGTTCGACTTAATGGTATCATACCTACTTCCAACATCTTCTCCCATGCAATATAAAATGGTTGTGGCGATTGGGTCTTTGCACAGTGATCTGCAAGATGTGTAAGTAGGACGGTCATACATTTATGTTGCTGTTGAGAAAGGTTTGTATGATTAAGATATTGTGTACATCTTTCTTGTAATCTTTGTTTTGTATATTGTTTGTCTCCTCCACCAACATTGGCAGTAGTTACATCATCTATACCCCATTTTGGAAGTTTGCGTCTCTTATCTAACAAATGTTCTTTTACTGCAAGTATATCTTCCTTGTTTCGAAAGTCTTTTACTTTACTGGGAAGTGAGATGATAGATTCTATCGCTTCTTCAAAAGCAACAAATCTGTTTTTGTCAAAATATTCACCCTCTGATATTGAGATTGTATGTGATGATGATGTCGATGATGTACTTTCAGTATCTGTTGATATGGTTGATGGCATTATGATGTGTTCATATCGACGCTTATAATTTCTAGTAGATCTACTATTCGAAACCGATGATAATATATTGAATTGTGAAGATAATTGAATATATCTATGATGACAAGGCGTAATAATAAACGCTACAGATTGTGGTATAATGTGTATGTGATGTCTTCCAAGAAGTGATGTGCAACAACTTGCAAAGATGATTGCTATACGGCGTCGCAAAGTATTCCCGATACGAAATGACGGCGATATTCGTGGCATTCTCCTTCTTCTCGTTCTCTCTTCGTCTCTCATCTCTTCTGCTTATATTAGATAGAAGACATGCCTTTCTATTAGTTGATTTGATGGCCCAAGAGGAGCGAGAGGAACTCAGGTCGCAAGGGTATCTTATCTTTCTTTTCGACCACCACCAATTGAAAAAGCTCTCTTAGTTCATCTAGACTGTACTAGGTAATAGTAGCCGCTGAACAATAAATATAGCTGTCAGACACCATAGTTGCAACGACGGTATAAATTGCAAAGAAAGACAACCATAATAAAATATCTCTTCATTCAAACTAACTCTCATAAAAATAAGCATAATTTAGTTTGTGCGGCCACCGCTCGCGGGTTCTTAGGGGTACGGGCATTTCACCGCACAAAAATAATACGGGCTTATGGTACAAATTCTTGCGAAGAAACCACTTTACTTAGTGTTTACAGTGCTACTATGGCACAACTTTGATCGCCGCCGCCGCCGCTGCAGGAGCATTATGAGCGGCCGGCCACACGTCAACCTCGTCTTGACGGTAGTCTAAGACATTGGATGACTGGCCATATGCAGGAATACACGCATATCCTCTGGTTGCTCCTTCAATTATTGACCTTATATTACCAACAATTTTAGGGTGTATCGACCAGTTCCTATGCAGCCTACTCGACGATAATAATGCCCTCAACAATGAAACAACGACACCCCGTATTAGTATTAATATATATGAGGCTGCCGTGTGGGTTTTAGGTGGTGTCTGTCACCGAATACGACCACCAGGCTACAGAACGTCGACAATTTCTTACCCAACAATGGACGATGATGATATGAGTTGGGTCCTAGTGCCATCAACGATCGATCTAATGGTGTTGGTGGTCATCTGTTATCATTATTATTCGATATATTAAGAGTGCTGTTGATCTAGTGTACGTGGAGAAGGTGTGGCATCGTGGAATAGTCAATAGGAGGAGGGATTTGAGTTGTTGCAATGTCGAATTTTGATGGGTGGTGGAGTATGTCATGTAGGATGAGGAAACATTGTCCAAACGTGAGACTTTTCAGAACTTAAGCTCTGTGATAGTATTGGAAGAGCCTACCACGCGGGGATTGGTATTAAGACCCTATTTGGTCTCTCATTTATGGCAGGGTATCTCGAGCCATGAGGATATTGTCGGATTGCAATATCGAGGTGATTATGTGATATTGTGGGAAGTATAACGGCTACGGCAGTAAAATAAGACCACCATAGTCAACCTAACTATACATAAGTTGAATAATGATAATATTACGCTATACCAGACGTCAGTAGAAGTAGTTTAGTAGTCATATTAGTGTAGGGGTATGAAATGTGTCGTTTTTAGTAGAATGTGAAAAAGATATATAAGATCTTCGACAAACGTGAGACTTTTCGGAACTTAAGCTCATTGATATATAAGGAAGCTCCTATCCAAAAAGCATCACGTTTGTCATATGTTTACTACTCCTTTGCAACGCCATCCTATAGTATGATTTACCGCATAACTCTCATGTTAAATGAGGATACCATAACATTCCCTAGAAACTTCAACGACCGGTACTCGTTGGAAGCCTATGTTGTTCCGGCGAGCGGTGCGGCGGCTAATATCGTACATCGTACATAAATTGGTAGTATCAAACTATCTAACATCATCAATATTATATTCAAGAAGATCAGTTTTCAACAACCTTTCAATTGGCAGTACGCTGGTAGCTACCTACAGTTGCTCCGGATATTTCCTAACACATAATCAGAGAAAATTTCACAATCACTCTCTCGTGTACCTCTAGGTAGTGTGTAGGGTTAGCATTGGTGTTAGTGATAAAATATGTCCATCTCTACTTCCGAAGCACAATATATCATTGAATCCTGTCTCACAAACTATCGTATTGATGGTAGGACACAATTAGAACATCGGCCATATACTATAACAAACAAATCTACTAAAAGTAGTACATCAAGTAGTGCTGTTCCCTCACTTATACTATCGAATGGATCAAGTCGTATACACTTACCAGGTTCTAGTACTGATGTCTTATGCAGTGTCAAGGCAGATTTGGTACATCCATCTCCTAGTAAACCAAATGAGGGTGTATTAGAATTAAATGTCGACCTATCACTTTCTGGCGGAGGTGGGACAGTAGGTGGTGTAGGCGGTGCTGGAGGAGGAGGAGGCGCATCAAGAAAGCGTAGACAACAACGTGAGGAGGAGTCACAAATTACATCACTATTGCAACGATTGGTATTACCACATGCAGTAAATTATAGTAAATTGGTAGTCTGGCCTGGAAGATATGTATGGAGACTTGCTATTGATATCGTCGTGTTGCGATGTGATGGGTGTGTATTAGACTCATGTTCAATAGCATTGAGAGAAGGATTATGCAATACCAAGTTACCAAAAGTTCAAGCAGTCATGGGGAACGAGAATAATGAAGGGAGTAGTAGTAAGAATGATTTAATGGTTGATGGTGATTTCAAAATGGCTGAGAGTCCATCCGGTGCCGAAGAATGTCCATTGGTTATTACAGTTTCTGTATTGAGTGCGCCTCCTCCAGCAACGGCTACTTCATCTCAATCAACAAAGAAACGAAGACATCGATCAATATCAATAATTGATGCCCGTACTGAGGAAGAAGCATGTGCAGTCTCTCGAGTATGTGTCTCGGTAGATCCCTCGGCTATGGTTTGTGGTGTACATACTTTATGCGGTGGTGGGGTCGAACTAGAAGGAAGTGAAGAGTATAGTGTTGGTCAATCAATGCCATTGACAATGTTGGGAGACATTGTTTCGGCGGCAGCAAAGGCATCAACAAATCTATATGCATTGTTAGATGGAAATGAAACAGAGAGCAATGGAATGAAGAAGCACAATATTCAAGGGAATGATGATGGTTATGGTTACTTATTGAAGGATCACTTTCTAATCCAATAGATATTATATCGTTATCGGTCTTCTCTTATCTTATCTAACTTCTAAAAGAGTGATTTCTTATCCATTCATAGGATGGCAATTTATCAATGTTACCCACAGCAGCCATTGCATGATCCTTGTCGTGGAAAACCTTGTATGCCGCAGCCTTGGCATCCTCTACAGTCAATTCCTCAATCCTTTTAAAGATTTCTGCTGGTGTCATCCTTCTTCCATATGTTAACAATTGTCTTCCGATATCTTCACAAACATTTGTATTTCCATCCAAACCCATGAGCATCGTTGCCTTAAGTGCAATTTTGGCCCTTTCTACATCCTCTTCAGTTAAATTATCTACCAAACTAGCCAAGTTGGCTGTAACAGATGTCATTAAATCTCCCAACTTTTCCTTCTCAGTAATGGCATACAACCCAAAGAGTCCAGTATCTTTGTAGCAAGTGTTAAATGTACTAATGGAGTTTGCCAACTCGTTTGCGGCAACATCGTAACACAATTGAGATGTAACATTCTTTCCAGCAGCACGATCAAAAGATCCAATAAGTGTTTGCAAAAGCATAAGTGGGTATGCATACTCTGATGTCCACGACGATCCCTCATAAGCTAAAGCCACATGCGCCATGGTATCTGATTTAAAATGAATCCGAACATCACTTCCAACAAACTTCCCTTCATCTAAACAAACCGCATCACTATTCATCTGTTCTTCATTTAACTCAGTACGCAATCCTCCAAAGTAATGATCAGCTAATTCACACAGCTGGTCATGATTAACGGCACCTGCTCCCGCAATAACCATCTGCGGTGCCAAGTAATGTGTATCAATATACTCCCGTAAATCATCTCTACTTAATGATTTGATATTCTCCTCAGGACCTAATATCGTACGTCCCAATCCCGATCCTTGAAATGCAGTAGAGTGTAAATGATCTAATACTAATTCCTCATTCTGTTTATTAACCTCTTTCATTTCACGCAATATAACATCTCGCTCGCGGTCAATAGCACGAGTGTCTAACTTAGACCTAAGTAATATATCAGCTAATATATCCATTGCACGGGGTACATCCTTCTCGAATACTTTTGCAAAGTATACAGTTTGTTCACGCGATGTGTATGCATTTAAATGTCCACCCATGTTTTCAATTTCAATCTCTAGTTGGTATTGTATACGTTTTGATGTACCCTTGAATGCCATGTGTTCAAGGAAATGAGCAGCACCATTGTTATGTGTCGTTTCATATCGTGATCCAGCATCTATCCATACGCCTACCGTGGCTGTATTGGAACCTAATATTGTTTCAGAGGCAACTCGTAAACCTGAATTGAATTGTGTAATTTCTGTGGTAGGTGCAGCAAGAAGATAAGATGGAAATTCTTCTTTAGTTGCAGCAGCAGCTGTGGATAGAGCTGATCTTCTACCACTACTGCATCCCCGCTGTATAATCGACCTCGTACTACTACTGAGTATTCTAGCAATAAAGGACATGGTATAAATATTTGATACTACAATACTGGATGAGATTGGCAATCAAAATTGTTGTGTTGTGGTATCCTCAATATGTGCTACAATCTGTATCAAAAGCGTAGAGCTGGGTTGGGTATACGATATCTATTTATCTAATTCCTAACCTAATATCGTATGCAATCAGCACAATAATATCAATCCGATAAGTACAATAATGTAGTGTTTGAGTTTATTACATACCAGTCAACAAAACTTAGCGGTATCCTTCAATTCTACTCTCATAAAAACAACAACCCAAACAACCAATCAACTATCAACCTCTCTAGATGTATAGGAGACGGCAATAGAGACAATGTCATCTCGATGTAACTCGCCTAAACCACCGGCAAGTGGGGTGGCTACATTTGCTAGTGGCGGTGGCAATGGTGGATCTCTGTCAAACGATCAACTCTACGCCCCATTATCAACCTATTCCACTGACAACAATGTATCAAAGAAGAAAAGTACCAAACAACAGCAGCACTCTCTATCCATCAATACATCAACATCACTACGTGAATCATCACTAATAACATTCTTAACATCCATGAGTCAAAGCCTCAAAACATCACATCCATCACATGAATATCAAGTATATAGAGGTATCGGCGGATCGATATCAAAATTTGGAATGGGTGATACTGATAGAGTTAGTGCTTCCATGAGAGGATTGTTAGAAAGTAAGTTGTTAAATCGTAGTTTGATATTGGTAGGTGGTGGTGTTCATAAAGTAGGTAGTACTGCAAAAGTTGATGATAGTATGGGTAATAATGGTAGTGGTAGTCTTGTCAGTGGTTCACATAATACAACATCATCGTCTGGCAAGAGAGTACGAAAACGAGTAGGAGGGAATGGGATATTTGGTTCTATATCTAATAAGAAGAGGAAGAAACTATTGAATCAGATATCATTAGACAAACAGCAAAAACAACTATTGCAATCAAAGGGAACGACTGTAGATTCTTGTAAATTGCAAATACATGATGGAGAAGAAAAACCTACTAATCCATTATTGAACAACGAAGAGCAATCCAAAAGTGGCATAAAGCCGGAGATAAATAAGAAGGAGGTCAAAAGTAACACTATCAATACTGCTCAAGTTCATGAAAAGGTTGGCTCTATTGTCGAAACTTTGCATAAGATGTGGCTCAGTTATATCAAGCAACTCCTATCTACAATCAAGCACACAGTCCGTTCAGATTCTTCACAGCTGGAATCTTCACAACTATCAGTACATGATTACAAGCAGATATCATTCTTACTAGCTACAGCTGAACATGTCGGTATGCCAGCTATCATTGTAGAATGTCCATCAAGGAGACATCTAGTTCATTGTCGATGTGTAATTGTCAATGAAACTAAAGAGACGTATCGTATTGCTATGATTAAGAGTAAATCAAACAAAAAGCAAGATAAGAAGAAGAGCGATGAAAAGCAAGTGGGTGTAAGTGAAGTTAGTACTAAAGCTGGTAGGGACAGCCAAAAGAAAGATTCAAATGACAAGTGCACTGCAAATAACAAGCCTTCTCATAATTGGAAGATTGTCTTAGTTCCAAAACATGGAACTGTACTTGATATAGATTTACCGAGGATTGATGACAATACTGTTTTTGCTTCAAATAATGATGGTGATGATGAGGCATCTCGACAGAAGAGAAGGAGTGATGAATTTACTGTTCGATTGCAAACCTAAAAGCATATAATTGCAGGTTGCCTAAGTATATAATGAGTATCTAAGCAGTATCATTATATTAGTATAATATATCGATTTGCAAGCAATGTTTTGAAGAGCTCTTGCAGCCTATGGTACGATCTGATACGGTAAGTAAGGCTTTGAACGCTTAATGGTACTCCATGGCGTGGGCCTATTAAAAATCTAAATACCTATTACCTGCTGAACTTTATTGTTGGAGGCGATCTTTGCATTCGATACGTCTAATTAGGTTGGTATTATACCAGATCAATATCTGTATTATCAATAAAACGGCATAATGAACGCCGCCGCTAAGGCATTCTCTTCTGCAACTCTTGAAATTGTCGATGATAAAGTTGCAAAATCATCCAACAACAACATCCATGAAACTCGAGCATATTATAGTGACTCTTCTGGTAGAGCACGAGTTCTTTTACGTGTTCGGTTAACAATACCTGATAAAGATACTAATGATAATAGTGATGGAGGATTGCAAGCATTGATAGATTGCAATTGTATAAAACCAACTCCTGTTGAGGCTGATAGTTCAATAGAAGTATCAAATGAAGAGAAAGATGATACTACCGAAGAAGACGGAGACAAAGATAATGATTGGTATACCGATACAACTTGTACATTTGAATGTACCTGCATATCAAGTTCACAAAAAGCAGCATGGGCATTAGAAGGTGTTACAATCCTACATTCTGAGATTGAACGCTCTAACACAAAGATTATTACTGCATTATTATTTAATATTGAGATTGCAGTTAGAGGTAATGGTATTATTAAACTATCAGATATGAAAGAAATGTTAGAGGATGGGACATTGGAATTATGTGCAGTATTGCGTCAAAAGGAGAAATATCGTGGGGTTGATGATAATGTTGATGAGTCTACTAATAATAATGTATCATCCAAAAAGACAGCACTGTTACAAGGGGGTAAAGCTGGCGCTGGAGTAGCAGCAGGTTTGTTAGGTTTGGAATATGGTGGTGGGGCAACTTCACCTAGTATTATATCACAAGGACTTGGATCATCAAGTAATGTGGTATTGCATTATGGAACACAAATCTTAAAAACACCATCTCTACAAATACATACTACCCTCATTCCACCTCTAACCTTGACAGTGAGAGAGGTATGTGGTGCAAGAGCAGCTTCTGGGTCAACATTAGTTGAAATTACTGTTGAACATTCAAGTAAATGGCACAAGGAGGATGTAACAGTCACAGGAATTGCCTTCCATCCGGGACAAAGTCGATTATACACAGCAAGCATGGAGGACAATATGAGAGAAGATCATCAAGGGGATAACGAATCTCGGACAACAGCAGCATCATCAGTAACCAATAATGTAAACAAGCCTTTGGAAGGTAAATCTATGCAGGGCGGTGAGTTGTCAGTACTAGACATGTCAAGAAGAGTCCGTTGGGGATTCGCTGCTGGCTCAGCACCAGACTTGCCATTAGTACTCGAACCATATGAGGCATTTGCGACTGTTATTCAGATTGATGCCGGCGAAGATGTCAGATCTAGAGCATTCTTAAGCCCTATTTCTGTTAATGCAATGATTGGCTCGGATATTGATTTGGGCAACAAGGAGAATCAAGAGGAGAAGTTTGGGGAGCGGATCATGGTTACTGCCGATACACGATGGACAAGCTCCCGTGTAGGAGTCGAGAATAGTGATGCATTTAGAATCGACATGTCTCTAAGAGGTGGTCTTGAGACGACTTGTCGTGTTGGTGCACCAATTGTAATTCAACTCCGAGTGTTAAATCTCAGTATGGAATCAAGAGATTTAATGCTTCTAATGGCAAAGGATGGCGAGGGTACTGATAGTGGCTTGCAATGGGAGAGGCCAATTGATGGTAGACGGAGAAGATCTGGACGACGAGATAGTGGTCGGCAACTATTGCATCAATCTAACGTCAACGTTTCTCCACAAACCAAGGAGAATCATAGTTTCAACACAGCCGTAGTGTCAGAAGTGAACGGTTATACATTTGGTGTTTGGGGCTTATCAGGAGATGATGATGGTACTACTAGACATCACCGAGATCACGAGCTACTGGCTGTTGATGCTGCCTTACTTTTGGGAGAAGTGAAGGGACAACACTCAATTGAGGCAGAACTTCGCTTCGTGCCTCTGAGGGAGGGTACTTTAGATGTACCAAACCTTAAATTGTATGACAAACGACAACAGAGATGGTACAATTGTGTACATACTTTGAAGATTGTTGCAAAACAGAGTGATTAACTTAAGTTGTTGACAGAGCAATGTAGTCACTCTCCTTTTATGAATACTTGTACACATAACTATGAACCCCCAACTAACACAATTACACTTTGCCACTACAATGGCGCTATAAAGACTGCAATCGCCCGATACAGAAGAAAAGCTATTTGTGATCCAAATATACCGTCGACAATTGCCATTTCCACTCGTCTATAATCTGGAACAACAATAGGTGGCACTACAGCCCTTGGAAGGAAAAGCTTCAAAGCGGAAGGAGCAACCACTTGAAGTAAAACACTAACAGCAGCGCCTCCAGCAGCCGAGTACACTTGTCGAAGTATTATATTCTTTCGTATAGACTTTGGAAAGGACATCAAACCTTTTTTGGTATCATCATCACTGCTTGATACAATTGACTTTCCACCGACATGTTTCAACTCATTCATTTCCTTCTCTCGTGATTGTAACTGACTTTGACACCATGCTGCTTCTTCATCGACTTCGGTCGACTTCAACTTTTCAACTTCCAACTCTTGCTTCATTTTAGCTTGAGAGACGAAGCACCGCTCAGTCTCTGCCTTGTCGAGTAACCATTTCATATCCAACTCATCAATCTTCTTTTGAGTATCAGATGTTTGTGACTCAATATCATGATTGCGATTGACTTGATACCTTCTTTTGCCATCGAGCACTCCCAACTCGTTCTCGAGTATCTGTTTCTTCTCCTTCAATTGAGCGATGGTTGCCAAGTCTTTCATACGTTCTGCCTTTTGTTCTATTGTCATCTCACTTTCCAAAGATTCTCTTTGGTTCTTTTCAATTCTTATACCAATCACAATAATTGAACATACAAGTAGTATTGCACATACAATAGCTCGTCGTCTTCTTTTTTTCAAAGCGTTACGGGCCCTTTGTTCTTTCAATCGTAATGTCTCAAGAGATACTGCCAACATATCCATTTCACTTTCATGCTCTTCCATAATCTTGGCTAGAGTAACATCTTTTGAACGCATAACCTTCTTCATCTCCTTGTTTGAAAATCCAGACTTGGATCTCTTGCTAGGAGTGCTACTACTCTTCACACTACTCCTCCATGACCCCTTTACTGGTGATAGTGAGAGTGTACTATTCTTTTCTCGTAAGGTATCAGTGTACAACTGAGAATCAGGTCCAAACGGTCGTAACATCCCCATTGTTCTTTCTTTCAATCGAGTACATAAAAATGTCGATTCTTTAGAACTACTATTGGCAGTAGTCGTTGCTGACTTTAATGAATTCATTCCTCCAATAATAATTTCATAACACTGGATAAACTCGGGTAGAAATAAACCTTGATCGAGTTGATACTGCTTACTCTTCTTACCCCTTCGTGGAGGCGAGTACCCGTCCTTCTTACCCGTACTTCGATATACTTCTTCCATCTCTACTAGAGTTGTTAGTAGCATAATAAGTTGTGCATCTGTAGCAATTATATCGCTTCGAGTACCACCAGAAAGTCCACTAGTGAAGGATGCTGTTGAGTTGAAACTAAGTACACTAACATCGTCATCATACTCTCCATTATTGTTATTTCCGCTGTTCTTATTCCAGCCAATACCAATACGTAATAAAGATCTTCTAATTTGAAGATATGTCAACATACCACTTGGAGGAGAAGAATCACTATTCTTATCAAGTCTGTCACTATCTGAACTCTTCTTTTTGCACCCCAATGTTTGTATTCTCTTGAATAGTAATTGCATATGCTCCGAGGTTGCTGTGAACTCAATATCTTGTTGACGAACCATGGACTCATACGAAGTCAAATATTTCATATAATCTGATTTAGTAATTACTTCAGATGTGGATAAAGCATCCGTTGTATGGGATGAAGAAGTGGTACTATTGTTCGCCATATTGATTAAATTAATAAACACAAGAGTAAGATGGTGTATGTGAAAAAATATTGCAATGAAGTGCCACGAACTTTTTATTTAATATCCTAAGCGGCGCCGCCAAGCATCAACACAATTAGGCACAAATTAACCTGTCTGTTTGCAACTACTCAATGCCAATCAACAGTGGTCGGTGGTCTACAAAGCAACTAAAAGCGTCTATTGCATATCTATCACTTTCCCTCTTGAAAATTATGAGAGTGTGGCACAAAAGGATACCGGCGAGGTGTCGGTTGCCTGCGGCACTCGCCACCTGTTCTAGACTCGTTGTATCATCTTCATTTTAACAGGTATATATAGTGGTTGTAAACATGCAAATCATCTATGTATAGTTGTCATTGCAGAGTGGTCTCAGCTTTGTAGTATCCATTTTGTTTTACTTTCAAGCCTACTTTCAAGTCTATGTGCTAAGTTTCTGTTCATTTACAGACACTTTCTTAAAATCCTCCGCCTTGTTGTCTCATGAACATCTCAAATAGAACATTCGGGTCAATTCCACCCATGCCGCCATGGCCATGCATACCGCCCATGCCTCCTGGTCTAGCATGAGGATTGTCTAAATCTTCAATATCTACTCCACTATCATACTTTGCCTTCTTAGGCGGATCACTCAGCACTTCGTAAGCATGGTTGATATCTCTAAACAACTTATCTGCCTTTTCCTTTTCTTCCTCTGAGCTATTTGCATGTCTATCTGGATGCCATTTGAGTGCAGCTTTGCGATAGCTCTTCTTAATCTCAGCCTCGGTTGCATCACGTTTCACGCCAAGAATCTTGTAGAAGTCCTTCTGTGTTGATCTCTTTAGTGCAATTTGTGCTTCTCTCAATTTTGACTTCATTTCTCTCATTTTATCTTCGTCGCCTCTCTTTTCGGCTAAGTCCATGACAGTTTGGTAATCGTTAATCGCATTCTGACAATCGGACTCTTCTCCCATAACTAAGTAACTAGATGCGCGACGAAGAATAGCTTTGATATATTCATCGTCAATACGGATTGCAAGGGTAGTATCTTTGATAACCTCCTCATGCTTTCTGAGATTAGCATTACAACATGCACGGTTGAATAATACCTTGGCCTTATACTGTCCTACACAACCAGTTAGTAACAATGCCTCTGAGTACGCATCGACTGCTTTCTCATAATTACGACTTTTATAATAAGCATCTGCTTCTGCCTTCTTCTTACTTAATGCTTTCAATATCTTAAAGAATGAAAATGCGCTCTTGTTGTCGGGATCACCTGAGAGGATTTGCTTCAAATGTTTCATTGCTGTGTAAAAGATACAGTCAAGTGAGATGTGCATATCATAATATAAGTATGTATTACAAATTGAAATATACCCCGACAAATAAATTCTTTACAAATAAACTCACCATCATCAATATCCCCCCTTTGTTGCAATGCATATGCTCGATAAAGCAGAAGCATGGAGTTATTATGATGATTACTTCGTATCAGCGATGTGGAAGATGCATATGCCTCATCAAACCTCCCTGTAGCGAGTAACGCTTGGGTTTTCTCCAACAGAATTGATTTCCAGGCAGGACAAGATGCCATTACTACTGTCAACTGATTTAATGCCTGTTTTCCATCACGAGTATTAGGTAAAGGGAAAGGAGGATAATCCCGAGTAGAGTCTGTTTTAGTTAGAAGTTGTCTTGCCAATACCATTCGATCCTTTAATTTTTGGACATCATTCTTGAGTGACATTATTGTACTATTATTAGGATCATGAATTGCAGCTTTATTCAGAGACATGAGGGCATCATCCAATTGTCCTAAAGATATTTGAGCCTTGGCTTTACGAATATATGGCTTGAGAGATTGTGGATGGAGAGTAATTGCCTCATTGCAATCAGCTATCGTTTCCTCGTAGTTTAATATCATTGTATATGCTGCTGCACGGTTGTTATAGTAGGAAGCCAATACCTCAGGATCAAACTCATTATCTTCATCTTCTTCATCCTGTTGCTCTTTTGCCGCACTAATAGCGAGTGTGTAATTTGATATAGCCCCTCGGTAATCTTTTCTCTTATACGAATCATTTCCATCTTGTTTATGGTCAGCGTGAGTGTATCCAACACTCTCGTCGTCACTGTCAGTATCGCTCATCATTAATACTTATACTTATTGTAGTAGTTGTTAGTTGTGGTGTATTGTATTGTATATCGGTACTTGTAATAATAAGGTATTATTCAACAATGCGATAACCAATGCTGGAAAAAAAATCTGAAATAATGTCGATGAAAGTAGGAGATATGTATACTATGCTACAACCGGAGTGCTGACAACTGACGAAACGTTCTAAACTGATCCCGACCAACTGAAAATATATAGATATCGAATACTATTCCGTGCCGCAATTACTACCTAGGATGTGTTTGATTTTATTGGTGAGAGAGATTCGAGCGAGGGCCGGGAAAGGATACCACAAAGGATACCCGAGAAGGAGATGCATATATCCTCTTGATTTCCTCTTCAGTCGAGGCCATAAGATGAGAAAGAGCAAGAGAAAGAAGCCAATAATGTACAGTGGAGCATACTGTGATATCTAATGCATCGTATAAGTCGAGTTAGTTTATGACTTGACAATCAAATCGATAGACCATCATTCGAATTCGTCGTATTGTTTGCTCTTGAAGGAGAGTATGTGGGGATTGAAGTTGTGGGCGTATAAGATGGCGAATTTGTGATAACAGGCCATATGAACTCATTCTCTTTGCCTCTGTCGATTGTAGTCTCTTCTTTAAGTATATCCAAGTACAACGTCGCGTATGCATCATATGTCAAAGCTTTGCTGCAGAGATTACCATAACATGTCATGTTCATTGGTTGGTTTGTTTGACCTATAGAAATTGTGGGCTCTATTTGAGTATCTTCATGCCACTCATTCCATGAGTTTACCATCATAAGTCTATTAGATTCATCTGTCAAGTCTAACGATTTCTGAATACTAGTTCGGAAAAGAGATCCTTCTTCACAAGTCTCGCATAACTTCCTTGACAATGCAGGGTGATTTTTTTCGTATCGAACTCCTCGATCATTGTAGCCAGGACTCACTGCCGGTATGAATGAACAATCACCATGCCTTTGGGTCTCTTCTCTCCATTGTCGATTACGCTCTGCCAAGTTGTTTAGTCTGTTCATACCAGCATAACCAGATGGCCTTCTTAAGTTGCCATATATATCATAATTCGTGACGGCATCGAGTAGATCAAAGGGTTCATACGCTCTGCCATTGCTCGGTGCACTACTCATTACCTGATCGCCTATAATGTACAAATCATGGGCACCATTGTCCATAGCTGCTTGTCTCATTTGACTTGTGACCATGTCTAGTGTCCCCTCTCTATGAAGTACTCGTGTTAAGTAGACAAACATTACGGGTCGGTCATCGATGCGGTAGTAGTTTGGATTATCAAAGTATGTATTTGCAATGTACTCGACATCTTGATAGAAAACATCAGTAATGTTGTGCTTCAAACCTCGTTTAACTCTAGCATTAGTCTCATACAACAAAGCAATTCGTGTACCAGGTAGATCTTTATGTGGCAGGATAACATTCTTTAATGTTCTATCCTCCATGTAATTTGGTCCCCACCAGCTATAGAAAGAGAGATACATGTTAGTTTTTCAATGATACACATGCATCATAAATAAACAACTACTCTTACCTGTTTACCCATAAATTAACATTTGCATATCTACTCCATTTGAGATGGTATTCAATGACTTGTGCTTCAGTATCATCATACTCTCCGAGCAGCGGTAGTTGTGGCGGTTCCAAGTTTCTCCTCATGTAGCCTTCCCCATTGTGAAAGTTGTTTGAATGCCAAGGATAATAGTAAACTCCGATCGTATACTTATCACACCACAATCTCTTCCTTTCGCCCGGCAAGTTTATCGTTTCTTCATCTTCAGTTGATCCACCAGCACCAAAGAAGATACGATCCTTCTTAGTAAAGCATCCTTTTGTAGGATGGTCGCCGACAATGATTTCTGTATCGTCAAATAATACTCCTCGGTTGTCGGCAAACTTTTGTTTACACTGTGTTGCGGTTTTGCATGCTACGGCATTATATGGTATACATTCTGTCAATACAATACTTAGGAAGATTACCACTGCTATCAATAACATAGTAGAGGTTAGTTGTTATAATGGTAGAGTGTTGAGTAGTGGAGATTCTTCATCTAATCACTCGATTGGCGACTTGGTATCCTAAGAAACCTTTCCTCTAGAGGCAGTCTCCTACTTGCTTTTGGGATGCTAAATTACTATGTAGAGAGTAGATACAAATTCTTTAGTTTAGTTCTTAGCTTTTATTGTGCTCAATCCAACAAATTGAGTCTTTAGTATTTTCTCTCCACTGCTCGACATCCTTGGCAAATGTCTGTGACACAATTAAAGGCCAAACGATTGTAGCATCGGCACTAATTTTGACTGGCTTTGCAGTAATACGAATCTTGCCCCAACTAATAGCTTCATCTGGACTAGCACCACTATCACTTCCATCAAATTCATGTCCAGTGTTGATATATACCGAGTAGTCAGCTCCGTTGCGCATTAAGTTTGCATTACAAGTGTGATGTTTCACTAGTCCGCCACCAAGTATGATTTGTCCAGTAGCATAACTTTGTACACTCAAATCATTGATACCACGAATATCTCTTGCAATATCTAACATGAAGCCAGGGCGTTTGTATGAATGAAAGAATATCATATCACCTACACTTCCGTCAGTTAATGCAGGACAGAAGACTGGTATGTTGTTCTTATATGCCCAATACAGTACACTCTCTTCATTATTAATTTCTTTACCAAGTCGAGCAATAACTTCAGATGGTGTGAACGCAAATGGTTTTAATGGTTCTGCGTCTTTGTCATCATCTTTCCTAGCAGCAAATTCTCTAGCCTGCTCCATCCACTTGGCATCTTGTTCATCATGCATCTTTGTAATGAGCGGTGCCATCCAATCTTCAAATTTGCAATAGTTTTTATTTGGTACTAACAGATTACCAATACGATTAATACCCTTCTTTCGAAGTTCTTTCCCCGATAACTTAAAGTCTCCCATGTATGTGTGCTCAAAGCATTTAATGATATCTTCTTCAATACCTCCTGCAGTGGTCACAATAACATCTACCATCTTGTTTTGTACCATGAATTTAATAACCTCACGTTGTCCACATGATATCTGATTTGATGTATATGCAAAGAATATCCTAGCACGTATATTGGCACGCAGTTTAGGATCTTTTAATGCCTCATCATCTCCTTCTTTCCATGGTACGTCTGATAATCTCCATTTTCTCATTCGTTCTACTTCTTTGATTGCTTCTCCTACATTGGTTGCTTGGAAACCTGTTGATAGCATGGATTTCATTATTGCATCAATGGAGTTTGGTGATGTTTGAAAGTCATGCCCTTTGCATATTGGATGATCATCTGGCATCTATTAGAGTATGACATGTGTGTGAGATATGATTTGTGATTAAAAGTTGAGCACATGATGTGCACAAAGATAAATACACTATGAACATCTCCCACATAGAAGAACTTACTGATTCACTCTCTCCCAATACTGCAGATGCAGATACTGAAGGAATATGCGGATTGGCACTCACAGCATTATCAGCCGAAAGTGGTTGATATGTTAGAATCTCATCAGTTTTGTCGGTATCATTTTGTTTTGATGACATGATATCTTTTTAGATTGGTATTTCGTCTGCTGCCGCCAACTAAAGATTTCAGATGGATATGCAAATAAAGAGCTGTATTAGACGAGCGATATGCTATTTGGGCGTGCTATTGCTAATCTCGTATTCGACAGAAGATTGGATGGATGATTGGTGGAGATGATTACAAAAGGACTTTGTAATTTTTGCTGAGTATTGGGAGTCTTTGATAACTAACTGGGAATCTCTTGTTGATAGTTGTTGTTGTTTGAATTGCAATATGTGGCCTTGATAGGCAGAAGGCCATTGATTGCATGAAGGCTAAGAGGTGCACTTGATAAAGATTGTATAGTTAGTTTATGATTTGAACCGCGCCGATCACTGTGTGTTCAATTGCAATAATACAAAAGCGCCCATCCAAATTAATAGGTATTGCTGCCATTGCAACTTGGTTTATTATCTCCTGTCAAAAACATATATTATTTTAAGAATGAGATAGTATGATGAATCGCAGAGTGATTATTCGAAGATGGTTAATCAGAGGTTATGCCTTCACTGCAATATTGACCTACGGGTTATACGACATGCTCTCGTCAGAAAAACAACTCACAAAGATGTTTGATGTTGTCTCTAATCCAATAAGCCTCGTGTATGATGATGACGGTAACGATACTAAAAGTAGTCAATACCACAAACACATATATTCAATAAAGAGTAATAACAATAATACCGACAATTCCAGCAACAACAGTATACGCATATCATTTCAATTACATGATCGACAGAACAAACCACTGCAAAATATCTTTAATCCATATGTAACATGTCCACTAGGTAATGTAATGGCAGGAAATAAACGAAGGAAACATGAAACTGGTGAAGTAAGATCAGGAGAGTTACCACCTACACTAAAACACGTCGGCAATATACATGACATGAATGGTCATATACGGAGCGGACGTGTATTAGACTTTACTGCATCCATCTCTACTGATTTAAAGATATTAATGATTGGTGACTCAGTAATGGTACAGTTAGCTCAAGCATTTGATGAATTGATACTAGATGAAAGTAATAGACAACATAGAAAGACTGTCTGGGATGCGTGGCCGGGACATGATGGTGGAACGGTCACAGCTCCAACTCGAGGTGGAGGTGTAAGTGCATTGTGGAGAATGACCGGCTTGTTATCGCAATCGAGGAAGGGTAAACCACCGGCGAATAGTGCTGGTGGTGGCTGGAGTGATAAAGAGATTAATGCACTGACATCGTTTTCCTACAATACTAGTAGTCAAGAAGGCAGCACGAGCAACAACACAACAACAATTGGTAACTTTGAAGTTGTAGTGCTAAGAGTAATGCATGGTTGGATAAAGGCTGATGAGATAACTCATGATCGACTAGTTGAAGCCATAAAACTATCTGGAGAGCTACTTGGAGCAAAGACGGTAGTAATGATGACAGTACCATTCACAAACAATGTCTTGACTGAAGAAGAAATGATAAAAGTATCTGCAATCAATAATGATATACGAAATATTGCAACAACATGGAGTTCGAGATCAACATCATCAACTGGAAGTGTACAACATGTTCAGATTCTCGAGTATGGTACATTTTACAATCATATTATATGGAGCAATGCTCGGCATCTTGGGTATAATGTATCGAATCCACTAACGGCAACACAAGATGCATTTGATATAGAAGGACCATCCTTCCTCTTGGATAGATTACAAGACGGTCAAGCTTGGTCACCAAGTATACCAATGGTATGTAGTGACACTTCATCATTAGGTACAGATAGAAAGATTTGCAATAGGAACTATCTCTTCTTGGATGGTATGCACATATGTCCCGAGAGTTTAGCAAGCAGATATTCAGTTGGATTGGCATGTTTACTTGGGTGTGTTTACAATGAAAGAGATGGAGATGATACAACTGCAGAAAACAAAGAGGATAGTATTAGAGAATGTGAACGAGAGTGCAATAAACAATTCTTGTCAGTAATGCCAGTGGAAGAAAGTTGGGTTGATACAGATATAACATTAGCTTCTTTTGCATGACGAAGAAATATACTCTTAGTAACCCATCTTCATACAAATAATATCTTCCCTTGGCGATTTATTCCCAAACGGCTTACCACTAAAAAAGTGATAATGTCAATATCAACACACTATCTAATAGCGTAGAATTAGTAGTATTGCTATACCTCTCAATAGTAAACCGCAGAGAAGTATAGAATATCATCAATGGCAAACCAACCAAATCCAACAAATTTGAATCAAGCAACAATCCGTCATCAGCCGACATCAATAACATTTGGCGTCTATACTGATGATGAAGTTCGACAGCGTAGTGTAACAGAAATTGTTAGTTCTGTAGCCTATGATGCATTACAGAATCCATTACCTAGAGGATTGTATGATCCATTATTAGGTCCTCCGGATAGTAAAGGGTAAGTAGATGTATTTATATTGCAGTAGTGATATTTGTTTGTGATGTGCATCTGATGTGCACGTGATGTGTTCATATCTTTTTACTAACATCCATCAACAATACTTATAGAGGAGAAACGTCATGTATAACATGCGGTCAAATCCAATCCCTCTGTCCAGGACACTTTGGCCATATCGAACTATGCGTACCAGTAATGCATCCCCTCTTCTTTCCAAAACTATTAATGTTGATGAAAATGAAGTGTCTATCATGTCATAATTTTAGATTGGGTGTACGTCAAACACGTATATTCGTTACTAAATTACATTTAATTGATGTAGGACGTGTGAATGAGGCATTGGAATTAGATGATTTATTAGCTACTGTTATGAGTGGTGCGGGATGTGGACGATTGGTGGAAGGTAAGGTTGGTGCTTCGAAAGCACAGGTTGCTGCCAATGGTGGCAAGGCTATTGATGAGATATTAGATCAAAAGTTAGCCTTGGGACCACCCCCTACATCATCTAACAATGGAGGTCTAACATCACACGAACGATCAGCTAGACGACAAACATTAAAAGCATTCCAAAGTGCATGTACAAAGTGTATCAAATGTGCAAACTGTTCAGCATTCTCACCAAAGATACGTCATGATCAATTTAATAAAATGTTTCAAATACCATTAAGTGCAAAAGGTAAGAAGAGTAATTTGGGTAATAGGGTACGTATTCGTAGTGCTTGTAGTTTAGTTGGGGGTGGATTATATCCTGGAGAGGATAGTGAAGAGGAAGATGAGGATTGGCCTGATTCAGAAGATGAGGTCATGGATGATGCTGAAGAGGAGGACAGTGATGATGAAGGAGACGGCTTGATTAATGACGAGGCAGCTGAGGACAAGCCATCGTCATCCAAGAAGAAAAGGAAGAAGACAAAGAATGGTGTTGAACAAAATGAGGAAGAGAAGGATACAACTGTGATTGTTGACAAGGAAGCCAAGCAAGATAACTTTATGAACAATCTTGAGATTGAAGCACAGTGTCGACTAACTTGGGAGAAACAGCCATTGATATGTTCCAAGTTCTTCGGCTCAGCACATTCACCCGAGGTAGGTGAAGGAGGTGGGGGTATTCGTGATACCTTCCTTGATTCATCCTATGTTACCGATGATGAAGATAATGCACGTCGCAATAGGCCACGATCAGTATCCAACGCTGAACAAATCCAAGGCGGAGGTAAGGGTTACTCAATCTTCTTCCTTCGTGCTATTCCCGTACCTCCAAGTCGATTCCGTCCTCCCGTCATTATGGGAAGTACAACTATTGAACATGCACAAAACTTTTACCTCTCAAGGGTATTGGAGTTGAATGCTCAACTCCGAACGATGTTCAATGCTACACATGAGTTTAATAGGGAAGAGGGTGAGCTTAAGAGTGCGTTAGCCAATAGTCATGATGGCACCGATACGGCCCGGCAACTAAAGAAGGTTCGTGATGATAAGGATAAGACACAAGCCAATCTGCTACGTGTTTGGGTTGAATTGCAAACTACGGTGAATTGCTTTATGGATTCGACACGAGATCCAAAGAGTTCAGGTGGAAGTAATGCACCCAACGGTATACGCCAATTGCTTGAGAAGAAGGAAGGTATCTTCAGGAAGCACATGATGGGAAAGCGTGTGAATTATGCTTGTCGATCAGTCATTTCTCCAGACCCGTATATTGGGACTAACGAAATTGGTCTACCACTAGCATTTGCGAAGACACTCACCTTTCCTACACCGGTAACATCATTAAATATTGGTAAGATGCAGTCTTTAGTACGGAGAGGACCAGATGAGTATCCTGGAGCAGTCTGGGTTGAATTCCCTACAGGGAGGATAAACTTGAGTAAGATGCCCGCAAATCGTCGAAACGCTATCGCTTCTAGATTATTAAGTAGTGGTAGTGGAGTGGGAGTTGTGACAGTAGGACGGCAGTTGGTTGATGGAGATATGGTGCTGATGAATCGACAGGTGAGAAAAATTACTGATGTATGATCCGCTGCAATAATTAGAAAGAAGTTGATCCGATGATGAGATATTTTAGTCATGCACCACTCTGAATACATGACGATTATGACACACCTAATCGGGTGGACTTTATGTCTCTTGTTATCTGAGTTTGATGGGCGTTGAAAAATGCTCTTTGGACTTGGACTTAGGCATTGTCTGTTCGTACAGAGGATACACAACTGATCTTTCAGTAATATTGTGGTTACCGATTTTCTTGTTGTTGATATGACTAACCTATCGATCTCCTATCCATCTCTCTCTCTTTACACTTTAGCCTACATTGCATAAGCCAGGTATCATGGCCCACAGAGTTCGTGTTTTATTCAGTCCAACTCAAAACACTCTTCGAATGCATTATGCTAACTGTAACACTTACAATGCAGATTATGATGGAGATGAGATGAATTGTAAGTCATATATATTGCAGTCTTCACTTCCATTCATACTTGTTTGATATATCATCTCTAATCCATATAATTCTTCAGGTCACTTTCCTCAAAGCTACCTTGCCACGGCTGAGTCTCATGTCATCGCCTCCACTGATGAGCAATTCATTGTTCCCACTGATGGTTCACCCCTCCGTGGTCTTATTCAAGATCATGTCGATGCTGGTGTTAAGCTAACACAAATGAATACATTCATTGAAAAGGAAGAGTATCAACAACTCCTCTTTGCGTCACTTGGAAGTCTTCCTGGATTAGAGTTGCTCCGATCTGATGCCAACATTGAGCTTTTGCCACCTGCAATTCGTAAACCCAAGGAGCTGTGGACAGGAAAACAAGTCATCTCTACATTATTGAATCATTTACGAAAGGGTAATGATAGAGATGAAGACCCTTCGTTCAACTTTGAAGGTCTATCTATGGAACGAAAGACTAAAACCCCAGCAACAGCGTTCGGTGCATCCTACAATGAACACATGGTTATTGTTCGTGATGGAGAATTAGTTCAGGGTGTTCTTGATAAAGCTGCATTTGGTGCATCAGACTTTTCTCTTGTACATGCAGTGTATGAAGCATATGGTCCAAGTCGAGCTGGGTTGATTCTCAATGCATTGGGCCGGCTTTTCACTGCCTACATTCAATACTACTCGGGACATTCTTGCCGGATGGAGGATTTGATTTTAACACCCGAAGCTGACGCAAAACGTCGTCAAATGGTCAAGGTATGATGTGTTGTGTGATGTGAAGGTTAATCTTGACCACTCTCGTGTATCTTGCACTCATGTATCATAAACTATTCTTATACTCTTTAACAGGAAACATACAGTATTGGATCTCGCGCGGCCAAGGCGTGGGCCGACTCTGACGGAGGAAAGGTTGAAATCCCATCTCAAGCTGATAATCCCAAGGCTAAGCAACCACTGAAGCCACACGAGAAGGCTGCTGTTGCTTCCAAGATTGGAAAGTTACTTTCAGGAGGTGATGGTAAAGAGAATGCAGCTGCACTTGATGGGTTCATGCAATCTCAGGTCAATCCATTGGCATCTGATATTATCAAACTTTGCTTACCTGATGGTTTGGCCGTGCCATTTCCAGAGAATACATTTGGCCTCATGACTACTACTGGAGCCAAGGGATCAATGGTGAATCAGTCCCAAGTGTCGTGCTCTCTTGGTCAGCAAGCGCTAGAAGGAAGACGTGTTCCAAGAATGAGCAGTGGTCGTACATTACCTTCTTTTGCTCCCTATGATCCTAATCCTCGTGCTGATGGCTTCATTGCTGATCGATTCCTAACCGGAGTGAGGCCTCAAGAGTACTACTTCCATTGTATGGCAGGAAGAGAAGGTTTGGTTGATACTGCTGTTAAGACATCTCGATCTGGTTACTTACAGCGTTGTCTTGTAAAGCATCTTGAGGAATTGAAAGTGTCCTATGATCATACTGTTCGTGATGGAGAAGGAGGGGTAGTACAATTTCTCTACGGAGAAGACGGTATTGATCCTACAAAGGCTGCCCATTTAGATTGTGAGGGTAGGACATTTGAATTTCTTGCACGGAATCATGAATCTTTGAAGAAGCGCTACCCAGCACTTCCAGGATCTACACTCGATATTGCTGTTGCGGATGAGAAACGAGTCAAGGATTTAGAAAGCGGTAAGAATCTCTTTACTAAGGGAAGTATTGTCAGAGTAAGAAAGTCTCGTATGGGTTCAGAATGGGTCAGAGGGGCTCTCTTTCCAGGATGGTTCACGGCAATGATTACCAAGGTACATAAAGATGGTCAACACTTTGATATCAAGTATATTCATGATGGCAAGACTGTGAAGAAGGTACCAAAATATGTAAACTTCAATTACTGTGGATCGAAAGAAACACCCGCTGATGGATTGCAGTGTCAACTCATTAAGCCAAATGTCTCTGATCCAATTCTGTCGGACACTAATTGGCGTGATAATGGTAGACATCGTATTGGACAATCAGGTGCATGTGTATCAGAGCGAGTAGCTGGGCTAGCATCAAAGGCTATGAAAGACACTGGAGTCAAGACGGCAATTAAGAACTCGGGCCTGACTGAAGCAGGCTTTGGAGAAATTGTTGCTGCCAAGTATAGTTCTGCTTTAGTGAGCCCGGGAGAGGCTGTGGGTTCCATTGCGGCTCAATCGATTGGAGAGCCTAGTACACAAATGACTCTTAATACATTCCATTTGGCTGGTGCAAGTAAAGCCAATGTCACGCTTGGTATTCCTCGATTGAGAGAGATCATCATGACAGCATCGAAGGAGTTGAAGACACCAACCATGTCAGTACCTCTACGAGCAAGTGTTACTGACCGTGAAGCACTTCGTCTCACTAGAGAGTTCTCAAAGATCTCCCTCATGGATCTTCTCGCATCTCATCAAGGGATTACAATCAAAGAGTCGTTGGAAGTTGGCGCGGGTACTACTTGGGATCGCTGTTACTATATTACACTCAAGCTTCATCCAGCTGAGCGTATTATGGAAGCATTTGGCCTGAGGCTAGAGGATATTGCAGCCGTTGTCACCAAGGTCTTCTTTCCTAAGGTCTCTCGAATAATGAAGGCTGAATTGAAACGCAATGCCGAAACAAACGGCAAATTGCCTACATCTTTCCAAGTAAGTGGTGGAGCATCATCTGAATTCATTGAATTGGATACTCCAGAAGATCCAGAGGAGGGGGTCAAGACTTCTAAGAAAAAGAAGCTCAAAGCAGCTGAAGAGTATGATGAAGAAGATATAAATGAGGAAGATGGTGTTGTTCGTAACCAAAAAGAAAAGGCGTATGGTGATATGGATGATGAGGAGAAGGATATTAGTAAGGAGGCGGCTAATGTGTCAGGAAGTGATACAGAGGATGATGATTATGATGAAGCCATGAAACCGCCAGCATCATCAGAGGCTGATGATGTTGTTACAAATTTAAACTCTGTCAAGATCAACAAGAGCAAGAATACACTAATCTTGAATCCTCTACGAGTTGATCCAGCATCTTGTCCTCTTCTAATGGTTGGGCTAGTAGAGCAAGCTGCATCAGATACCATTGTTCGAGCTAGACCAAAGATTAATCAGGGATATGTCAACAACGAAGAAGGCCGTGGACGATGCCTCCAGACAGCTGGATGTAACTTTGAAGAAATATGGAGATTGAGTGAAGATGTTGTTGATCACAACAAGTTAGTTTCGAATCATATTTGGGGGATTCGGTGCGCTTATGGAGTGGAAGCCGCACGGAATAGCATTGCCGATCAAATCAAGGGTGTGTTTGCAGTGTATGGTATTTCTGTGGATCCTAGACATTTGTCGTTGATTGCAGATTTCATGACCTATGATGGAGAGTATAAGCCAATAAATCGTATCGGTATGGCGGATATTAGCTCGACCTTCCTTCAAATGTCGTTTGAATCAACCTCTGTATTCATGGTTGATGCAGCAATGCACAAACGAAATGATCCAATGCAGAGTCCGTCGGCTAATATTGTCCTAGGACACACAATGCGTCATGGTACGGGTGCGTTTGAATGTGTTGCTGTTGCTCCTAAAGCTTAAGAGTAAAGTAATGTGTAGCTGTAGCTTAATTTACAAGTTTATACTCGCCCATATCCTTTCTTTGACTTCCCACGAAAGCAGCACCAACAAGATGAAGAAGCTTGAGCATTTCTAACATCTTCTTCGTCGACCAACACCTCATTTTCTTCATCAGTAGTTTCCACATTTGTAGGATAATCATTCGCATCATCTAATGTGGATAGTGTTGATTCGCCTGTACTACCAGTTGCACCACCACCAAGCCGTGATGTGTCGCCCAATTGATATTGCAAATGTCTAATCTCATTTCTTAACATGCGATATTCATCATTAGATGATTGTGCACTGCAATCGGCAACGACTAAGGGAGGAGTATCTCCGTTGAGCATAAACATTTCATCACTCCTGTCTCTTTCTACTTGTAGACGTCTCTCCAAGCGTTGGATTTGGGATCTCAGTACATCAATTTCAGCATTCTTAAGGTGAATGATATCCGGGTCTGATGTATCAAGTCTTGAAGTGTTCGTTCTAGTGGCGGCACGCTCTAATCGTTCAACTTCCTTGACAAGACGTTCTTCTGCCTCGAGAGCTCTCTTCTTCCATTGTAGTGCTTCGGCTTCTTCGTCTTCATTCTGCTGCTGAGGTATATGTTCCTCGTCTTCCCCCTTATAACTCTGGTTCATCGTACTCTCATCTACTTTTTGTCTATCGTGATCTTGCTTGTCTTTCACACATTGCAACTCGAAACTAGCTTCCTCTGCTCGCTGTCTTTCAGATCTGGCCCGTTCTTCTGCTTCTTGTACTCGTGACTTCAAGGTCTCAATCTGTGCCCATGCGTGCTTTGCCTTAGTTGTAGTATCGTCACTCTCTTGAGTAGTATACGATTTTATCGGTGATAATTCTACACTCTGGAACATTTCTTGCGGCTTGTCGGGTGTAGTCTCTGTTGATTTTGATATTGGTCTTATCTTCTTCTTTCTCTTAGTTTTAAATGATGCACTAGCACTTGGTTGTGTGCTACTGGAGATTGAATTTGACTCTATAGCATCAGCATCTATGCTCTTATCTGCTGATACATCCATTAAAGAAAATCCAACAGATGAATATTCATCTTCCTCTGAGTCAAAACTACTTGTATTCTTTGGTATAAGTAATGAGCGTTGTGATGATTGTTTCTTATGCAAATCATCATCCAATATAGACTTGTTATTACTACTGCCACTAGACTTTATTGAAGATGATAATGCCGATTTTCGAAGTTGATCTGCAAATACTGAACTGCCTACTGGTTTAATTTTGCCAGGCCGTGGCTTTAGAGTATTGTTCTGATGTTGTGGTTTTGATACATTATTATGCATATGATGTGTCTCTTTTTCTTTTGCACGAGCTGCTAACTGTTCTGCAAAGCTCATGGTTATGATTGTATTATTACACCACTTTAAATGATATTATAGTATATTATGTTATGGCAGTTGTAATAGCAAAGTAATACCTATGAGTATATTGTACTGAAAAGCAAAGCAAAGCAAAGCAAGAAGAAGTTGTATGAGGGTATCCTAGATACAAATATAAATATACAATAAACCAATACAAACAACTCACCGTATATTCAATAATAACTGGACTACTACTTCACTACTGCAAATGATATTGTATGGGTTAATACAAAAAGGCATTCATAGAACTATCAACTCTGCCGTCTGCCCCCCCCAATAATGAGTTGAGTACGATAATGTAGTACATAATATGCGTACAAAGAAGACCAAAACTGCTTAAGTACACTCTAGCACCCCACTGTAACACTTAGGAGGCTGGTTGGCGGTGCACTAACATTCTATCGGGACAATCAACGGGTAGATTGTATTGCAGAGAGACATATTTATTAGTCTGGTTATCTGCCGCCGTACTTTGGAGCTATTTTAAAGCTACATTTATAGTACCAACAACATTAAAAAATTAAACAGTTGCAATGACAAAAATAGCAGAGTTAAAAGATAAAGGTGCAGTAGTGGCATGGAGTCCACTTGGCGAATATGCCGATGTTATTGCGTTGGGTAGTAAGGTATGTATACCGTCTGTGGTTTGCGTTTTTGTATGTGTTTTATTTGTTCTGTTTGTTATTGCAAGGAAACCATTTTTCATTACTGGAGGCCGTTGTAAGTTTTAGCTACTTTTGTTATTGATATTGAATGTTGGTTATAATACGGTAACTATATTACATTGTTATTATTCAGCCGTGATTGTTTGGGGGTTTGTTTAGGTCTTTTTGACTTTATCTTTTGTTATCTAATGTATTGTAATGACCACACAATATTTTCTGACTAATTCAATATTATCCATATCTTTAATCGACACTACAGGAAAAGGGTGGTATTGGATTTGACGATTATGGAGGAGAATTAGAATTATATGATTGGAATATTACTACAAATAATGATGCAGCAACATCACTACCAGAACCAACATTATTGGGTAGTATTAAAACTGCAACAAGATTTGGTAGTTTGGCTTGGAGTAAGGGAGATGATATAAGTACTAGTATCTTGGCCGGTGGTATGTTGGATGGTACTGTTAATTTATGGAAACCATCATCATTATTAAACGGTGCGAATAGTGCTTCCGAAGATGCATTGTTAGCATCTGTACAAAAACACAAGGGTGGTGTGTCTGCAATGAAATTTAATCCACATTCTGATTCAAATAACTTACTTGCCACGGGCGGTGCTGGTGGACAAGTGTGGATGATGGATATTGCAGGATCAGCTGTTAATGTTTATTCGCCCAATGGTGATGATAATGCAGGCTGTAACTTGGGTGGGGAAGTAACACAGGTCGCATGGAATTCACAAGTTTCACATATCCTAGCTACTTCGTCTGCTAATGGTACCGTGTGTGTTTGGGACTTGCGTCAAAAGAAACCATGGTGTGAACTGCGTGTTGAGGCGAACTGTTCAGTTAGTGATATGGCATGGAATCCTACACAAGGATTGCACATGATGACTGCATCGGAAGGCAGTGGAGGACTCAAATTATGGGATTTACGTGCTTCTACTTCCATGCCGCTAACGACACTTGAGGGTGGTCATTCGGGTGGTGTTTTAAGTATGGATTGGTGCCCTCACGATGATACATTACTGGTTAGCTGTGGCAATGATAATAGGACATTGCTTTGGGATTTATATGCATTACGTCCGATTGCAGAGATTCCCAACGATGAGTCGTCGAATGGTGCCGCAGCAAATAATCAGATGCAAAATCAACAACAGCAGCAACAACCAAATGATTTCTATGGAGGTGGATTAGGAACATCGCAGCAGAAGCGATATGATGTATCCTGGTCGCCCATTCGTCGAGGAGTTGTTTCTACATGCTCCTTCGATAGGAAGGTGCAGGCTCACTCTGTTATTGGATTGGCTACTAAATGTGGTCGTCCACCAAAATGGATGAGTCCATCGAGTGGAGTGTCATGTGGTTTTGGTGGTACGGTCGTTTCGATAAACAATTCCGAATCATCGTCTCAACGTATCGTCACAATTGATAATGTCGTGGAACATCCTGAGTTAGTCTCTGTGTCTGAAAAGTTTGAATCTGAATTTGTCGCTGGTAGTACTGATTGCATTGCATACTGTCATGAGATGGCAACACGTGCAACTGATAAATATGAGACTCAGGTGTGGAGCTTTATGCAAATAATGTTTGAAACAAATGCACGTGAGGAACTATTAAGTTATTTGGGATTTGACCCTGATAAGATTCACAAGACGGCAATGGAATTTGAAGAGAAGGTATCTGATAATGGTTCTTCATCAAAGTTGCCTACTCCTCCACCTCCCCCAGGGAGTGAAGGCGATGTTACATCTACTTCATCAACTATCATGTCCAAGAGTGCTGAAAAGGCGGTCAAAGATGCGCTGTTAGTAGGAAACTTTGAGGCCGCAGTCGAATGTTGTTTCCGGTCTGGCAATCTTGCCGATGCACTAGTTCTAGCATCTTGTGGCGGTGCTGACCTGTGGCAAAAGACACAGGCTGAATACTTTGCTCGAGAATCAAAGCGTCGTCCATTCCTTTCACTTGTTAGTGCTGTGATTCATGATCAATTAACTGACTTGGTGGCCATGTCCGACCCGAAGAAGTGGAAAGAAACCTTGGCAGTATTGTCGACATATGGCAAGTCGGAGGAATTTCCAATACTCTGTGCAGCTTTAGGTGATCGACTCGAGGGAGCAGGAGACTCTGCTAATGCAAGTCTTTGTTATATGTGTGCATTGAACTTGGGACAGGCTGTCAAATATTGGAAGTTTACTCTACAAAAGGCCAACGAATCGTTCGAGGGTAATGGTACAACAGATCTCTTGAGTATGCAGGATTTTATTGAGAAGGTAACCGTCTTTACACAAGCCTTGGACTCAAATCAAGTACAGTTGGATGATGATGTTGCCAATCTCTTCGCTGATTATTCAAAAGCACTTGCCAATCAGGGTTTGCCTGTTGCTGCATCAAAGTATCTCAAGGGATGTGATACACAGGAATGCAAAGAGTTGCGTGATCGAATCTATCGTGGTCGTATGGGAAGATTTTGTCCTGATCTCATGGCATCGCCTCCCGACTTTCCATTTGAGTTTACAAATGTAGGAGTTGCTCGTGATTTGCAGGGAATCACTGTGAAGCAAAGTGGAGGTCAATCAGAAGTACAGCAGCAAGTGCAAGTTCAAGAACAACAATTTGCTACACAACAAGATGTAAATAATAACAATGGTCAAGCTGCAAATCAAATGCAACAACAGCCTCAACAAATGCAGCATCAAACACAACAACAAGTTCAACAGTCGCCACAACTTCAGCCCACTCAATCTGAGGCAAATCCAACACCATCACTTCTACCTGGATGGGTTGCTGTTCAAGATCCAGGTAGCGGACAAACATATTATGCCAACCAAAGCACTGGAGAGTCTTCATGGGAAGCACCATATGCTCCTGTGCCTCAACCTACTGCTGCTCCGATGCAGCAACAACAGCCTGATGTCACCCAAGCAGCCGCACCGTCTTTTGGTGGCCAGCAACAGCCATCAGTCAATGGAACGACTTCATCGTCGTCTGCGCGTAGTAGCAGTACGTCTCAGAAGATTGCAAGTAAATATGGTGATGGTTTTGTTACATCCGCTTCTAATCCACAACTCGCAGAACAGTATGGCAATGTGGGTACTAGTAATCCATATACAAACGCTGATAGACCTGGTACAGCAGCCGCAGCAGTGGGACAACAAAAGAAAGCACCAGTATCTGGAACATTAGATCCTAATTCAATGCCTGCATTAAGTCAAGAATATGTATACTTACAAGACGGACTGATGGCCATTGTTGAACGATTGACAGCATCAGCTACAAGTACAATGGAAAAGAAACAGGCTGCTGAAGCACAGAAAGCAGTTGCTGTGTTTATCAAAACATTGGCAAGAGGAGGTGTGGACGCAGAGATTGCAAATTTGGTTGGGAATGTTCTGTCGTCTTTACAGAATCGGGATTATGCTTCTGCGTCATCAGTTGTCACTGGCCTGGTGAGCAATGAATGGAAAGATCATAAAGATTGGTTGAAGGGCATGAAGTTTATGGTTCAAATGTGTACCAAAAAACAACTATGAGAAGGGATAGATAGAGTGTAATAGTCCTTAGCAGCAGTTGTTCAAAACTTTATTCAGAATAGAACTATTATCCACTAGACTGAAATAAGTTACACTACATCTAAACAGCTAATAAGTCTCGGTAGGAGATGGAGTTGAAGGCGCTGTTACGGGCTCCTCTTCTGTCGGATTTTTCACATTTGTTGCAATTTCATCATCTACAAGTGCTGGAGGGAGCTTGACTTTTGTTTTTGACGAAAGTAATACAGCCGGTGCAGTCTGAGGCCGAGATCCTTTCTTTTTCACGCGTTCTTGAAGCTCCTGCAACTTTGCCGCTTGACTATCAATCATTTCCCTTAGCTCTTTAATGTCCACTTCCTCCACTGATTGAGGTATTGCTGAGCTTGGTCTTTGTCTTTCATTGCTGTTCAATGACAATTCTGGTACAACAAGTGAACCACTCATTTCATGTTTGACTTTCTTTTCCCTCTTCACAGCTTGACTTTGATCCCAGTATGCTGTAGTGTAGAGAGGTAACAAAATCAGGGTATTCGACTTCAATTAGAAATACAATCTTAGAATACAACACTTACCATCAGGATGGTGGCCAGCATAGGTAGTAATCAAGGCCTCATTATAGAATGCCAACAATGTACACAGTGGCACATCATTTGGAGCGTTTCGGAAGGGATTCTCAAGCTCACGAGCAACTTCATGCAACCCAGCTAAACATGTCACAGTCAAGAAGGTGAGTGTGGCTCCTAACCATACATGATTTGCATACTGGTTCATCAGAAAGGGTATGGCGACCATCATCATTAGAACAAAAAATGCCGATAACTGTGCATGTGGAAATGGGAATGGTGTGAACATAATCTTCCGTGCATGATTGTAATATATCATCCCGTCAGATAAGAATTGAACGATACGGCTTACTATCGGCGGTCCAACATTGCCAAGACTTCCAGCTAAATGTTCTCTTATAATGAAATCAGATAACCAACTCCAGACTAATTGAGTTTTGGCATACGGTCCACGAGCTCTTTGAAGGAAGGCAATCTCATTATCACTGACTCCTCCAATCACTAACATTGGCCGTGCTGCGTTGTAAATAGTCCTTGATCGCTTTGTTTGGTCCATACCAAGCAAATACCGTATATTCCTACTGATACGTCTATATTCATATGCTTGACGTTTGACATCCTTGGGTAGATTGATTGGATCAACAACTGGCCAAGGTTGTCCCGGTATGTACGTATCTAAAGGACTTTCTACATCATCCACGTCATTCCGCAATGTAGTCAAGGCAACTGCAGCAAGTAAGGATGATAAATGTGCCAACTCCTGCAAGAATAATGATGGTGTCCGTCCTCCTTGTGTTGATGCAAACCCTTTCCCATCAGGCTTTTCTCGTACCTTGCCTACTTGTGGTTTATCATAGTAGGTTGCTGTTGACTTTCCATTAATTGCTTTTGGATATAGTTTACCCCACCCTCCATCTAGCCTTGGTGGACCTAACAAGTGTGTATCATCCATATGATCTGCGGCGACATCACTTTCTGTACGACTATAATCTCTTGTATCAGTTGTCTCGTTGATAGATTTTACATATCGTCGTCTTCGTAATGAGTTCGATTTACCGCATGATTGTGTTGATCTCATACTTTCCATCATTGCAGCTCGGGATGGTAAAGATGGCGGAATATCACTTTCACTTTTATTTCTTCTATTTGCTGTTGATGTTTCTATATCCTCACCATTACTACTACTCATACCACTTCTATCAGATAATATATGTTGATCTAATGTAACAAATGATTCTCTACTTTCTCTATCCCTTGTTAAGTTTCTTTGATTTAAGTCATCATAATCATAAAAAGACGGTGGTAACATGTCTTTATTATGATCAGACTGTAAATGGAATACACTTGCAAATACCGATGCATCCATCCATTTACTCATTAATTGATGGACGGCTGTGCATGCTTCCCAATATCGTTGATATCCATAGTTGGCACGGAAGATGATTAGAAAACTAACACTTGAAACTAAGACACCAATTGCATATGGATGATTAAATTGTGTTTCATATACGTAGTAATGTAGTAATAGATATATTGATACACTCAGTAACCCCTGTGTATGTTATTATATTGAGTGACATAAGTGAAAAAAAGGATATGATGAGTGATACTAAACTGAACACATATCTTTGAACTTACGGGTATAAATGCCTTGGCTAATGCAGAACCATGCCACCGAAGGAGGAGATTCGCACCATATGCACCTCTATTATATTCAATCAATTATTTATGAAAATGAAGAGAGGCAAATATACTGTTAGAACATATGATCTGTAAGGGTAGGCAGTAGACTATTCATATTGAAGATACGAATTGATATAAAACGCGGACTTTCCTGGAGTATTCAATCATATCGTATTACAGTTGTTATTTTTTCCTTTCGTATCTTTTGATGTAGGTGCACTACGATATGCAATAAACAAAGATTACCGTAAAAGGATATAGTGGGGAAATAATAGCCCCAACCAACTAACAGACTAACCAACCAATCAATATAAACTAGGAGTTTCCCTTAGCACCATACTATGACATATCAATTGCAACATCTAACTTGCAACAAATCTGACAACTTTGGGCTTTGGGCCATTTCCATTTGGTTCACATGCACACACCATCTAAATTTTTCTCACGGAGACCAATGGATAGATCCATAACTTGTGTACGATAGCTATACTGTTACATAATAATAGCCGCTTATTCTCTCCTAGCGGTCTGAGACTGATAGTTGTTTCAATTGCAAATAACAAACTCTTTATGTCTTAAAATGTCACTCATTTTATTTAGTGGGTCGATAGTCGATTGATAGTTTGATAGAAGATGTTATCAGGAAGAGGCGGTGGCGGTGGTGGAGGGTTTGGAGGTTTTCCATACCGTTCCTCCCATCAACAAGGTCAAGATGGTAGAGGAGGAGGTCGTGGTAGTAGGCGTAATAACAATAGAGGACGGGGTAGACAATCAAAGAAGAGCAGCCCTGTATCATATTACTCAGATCTTCAACCTTTACCAAATCAGCGTAAGTTACTAGTTGGCAATGACGGCTCAACAATTAAATGGTTACGTGAAAGTACGAAATCAAGTATATTCATACCAAAGAAGGCTCAACAACAACATCCAGTTCGTGTCAATACATCTGAGCTATCAAATTTGCTTCATTCCTTTCATGTGATATCATGTATTCTATCTCAGAGTGACATTGATGATACTACAACATCTATTACTTGCAATGTGAAGATAAGAGAACAACAATAACAGGCAAAGTAGTAATCAGCAAACATCTGATGTGAAAGTCAATGGTCAATTGTTTTATCAACAACAAGATGAAGATTACAAAGAGCAATCGCTTCTTTTTAGAGGATCATTAGATGGGAGCAACGTAGATGATAACAATATCCAGCAACTGCAGATACTTGCATATAGCATGTCAACCGTACTATCGGAAGAAGATGTTAGCACAGTTATTGACAATATAAGATTTGTTGATGCATCAGCGATAGATTTATGTCAATGGTTCTATCGAAAGAGAATGTCAAGAAGAAGAGGGGGAAATGATGAAACCAATAATGATCAAACAACAGACAATACAGATGGTGTTCCTGATCAAGAAGACTGTGTTGACAACGATTCAGTAATCCTTATTTATGGAGCAGAGAAGAGTTGTCCTTGGTTGATATGTCAGGCTATTAGGACATTAGATGTCGCTTTCAGATACAAGAATAATCAAATTCAAATCACTTGCTCTGTAACTTATGTATGAACTTAATATCTTTTAATGGCTTGTAGCTACATTATGTATTCTTGTTAATGGTTGTTTGTTGCATCAGCTTATCTTGTGCTCTTCAAGAGATTGTGATTCTTGGGTTGCTGTTTCCTGGGTCAAGGCTAAACCAGTATTATCATCGTCAACTTCCACGGTTTCATAACCTGCAATGATTTTGATTACACGAGCCCAGTATATTGTTGAAAGTATGCCTGTTGACAATAGAATCAATGTGAAAGCTTTGCATCCAGTTATGAATAGCTCCTGGTATGAAACGTCATCTGATCTTGATGTTTTGTATGCTAACGATAAGAAGACACCAATGTATGCAAAAGCGTCGCCAAAGTTGATGAGGAAGGTAGCTGTACCTTTGGTGCGTGTACTTGCCATGATTCTGTCAAATAATGATCCACTGAAAGGAGTGATGCTCAATGACAAACCTAAACCAACAAGTATGATCAATATCTCAGGAGTTATGATTTCTCTTTCAAACAGAAACACGGCAACTCCAACTATCGTAGCCCCTCCAATAAACAAACAATGCAGCAGCATGAGTGCTCGGCCACTATCTTTGACACGGCTCATTGCAAATAAAGAGGTTATGGCGATCAATCCTCCTATCCAGTCGGCAAGTAAATAATCTATTGGTTCTGGTTCTCTTTTCAGAAGAACTCTGTAACATTCAAAGGCATAGAAATCTCTTAAGAATCTGAATCCACATGCATAAGCATACCCAATAAGCAAAGGAGATAGGCCTTTGATATAATTGGATATGAATGCTGATTTCTCCTGTGAAGACATGATTGTCCTCTCGCCCATTGCTGCTACATCGGAAGTATTTGGGTTGGGTATTGCATCCAAGCAGTATAACGATATAGCAGTGATTGGTGAGTAGAGTATTACAAAGAAAAAAGGCATTAGATTGTCTTTAACGCCTCCTCGAATCAAAGCTGCACCAATTGCACGACAAAGAGATGAGCCAAAGAAGACTGTAATATTAACTGCACCAATGTACAGATCACCATTTGCTCTTCCTTCAAAATACAAGAACTCAACACCAAAGATGGCACTGCAACATATACAGCCGAACAATACACTCAATATTTTGATAGGAACATGACCTTGTAATGGTAATAGTCCAGTGAGTAGTATGGATGTCAATACGAATAGTACAATCAATACTTTTGGTCGTTGTGCTCTGGTTATTGAAGGAACAAACTTATATGCAGGCCATTTACCAATAAAGAATCCAACAGTAAAGGCATAAGATAACCAATCCTTTAATGGAATGTTGAATAATACATCGTCGTCACTATATTCCACCAAGAATAGTGGGTATTTAGCTACATATGTGCCCATGTAGGATAAAGCAATTGCTATTGAAGGTAGTATAATCATCAGTGTAGAAGACTTTGACATTGTATTACGAAGTTTGGCCTTGAGAGTATCATTATTCACATCAATATATTCTGTGTTGTTATCACTATTATCAATTTCCATATTGAATAATCTACTGCCTGCCGATTTCGTACTTATTTAGATTGATACTCGCTTAATGAAGTACCACTTCATCTCTTGACCATATATACATGATATGGTAATAAATTATGGTATGTGTCTGTAATTTGTTTGTTGCTGGTATCATCTTTGATTCATAAGCGTTTGACTACCATAATATAGTTACACTCCCCGCTACTATTATCCATTAGTATACGTACGTATAATACGATAGAAACTACTAGAAACTACGATATATTAAGAATATAAATATCAATTTCAATATCCGGCAGTAAACAAAGAAGTTTCATTTTAGATTTAGAAAAGAAGTTTCATTCGAATTCATATTCTTATCACAGGCAATCTAATATTACATCATACATCGCGATAATTACGGTGTAACCACTTATACTTTATTATAATTATTCACGTAACTATATTAATTTCACAAGTGGTGGTCCAAACACACAATTATAAAACCAATACAACGACCAACTTGAGTCAACAATACTGACTTGCTTTATAAGTGGGCACATTTACAACAACTTTTTCGCTACGGGCCATTTTCACTTCAAGTTGGATACCAGAAATGTCACACTAAAGCGACTACATTTTCTTGTTTCATTTTCAAAATGCCAATGGGCTATTTTTCCCCCTTTACTTAGCGGGCTACTTTTTACCTTGCATAAAGTTATCACTTTGCTCTGCACTGCTTCTCTTATTCTCCTCCTACATCTAAATAACATCTAAATAAGTGGTGAGAGATTGCAACAATTGTGCAATCATTGATTGATTGAAACTGCCCATATAAGGAATATTGATTGCAGACCTTTCCTCAAACAGAGGCATTTTTTTTAGCATATCGTGAACTATTCATCTATTACTAACACTACGGTCAGAAATCTTCATCTGCTACGGGCCAAATTCATTTCGTCGATTTGCTACGGGCCATTTTCACTTTTGTCGTATTTGCTACGGGCCATTATTGCTACGGGCCATCTTATTCACTTTTGCTACGGGCTGTTTTCTTTAGTGACACTACCAACACACACTTACATACAATGGACTTTGAGTTTAGCACTTCACTACTTGAAGAATATAAGAAAAAATTGCATTATAGGAAACCTTTAC
>Ga0214477_100209_pt1 | contig 40936 bp, 29 predicted proteins | sample M1_20Mar14CPVII9_FD_165058 | JGI IMG/M metagenome (GOLD analysis project Ga0214477, IMG submission 165058) | Marine eukaryotic communities from Monterey Bay, California, United States - M1_20Mar14CPVII9sort6BwellC16 | ecosystem: Environmental > Aquatic > Marine > Unclassified | place: USA... | reverse complement strand
TGAATTATCATTCAAATTAGATCGTCAAATTGATGAAACTAATCTCTACAAAGTTATGGCGGATCAGACTGGACTATTCGAATTGTTGAATAATCAAGATACATTGATTGAGAATTTAATGAGGTTAATTGGGGAGAAGGATCAGGTAAGTTTAAATGTTCGTGTGTGTGAATTCTTGGGTATCTTTCGTATACTACTGGGCTTTATATCACTGTATAATCTATACCTCACCCCTGTCCATATCAATATACCATGTACAAGGCCCTTGATGATGCCATTCAGTACAACAGCCAAAACAACAAAGCAAACCAAAAGCTACTACTCCACGCAGAATCCAAGCATGCCGACGAGTTACAAATCGTTACAAATGAAAATAATGAACAAATGGATACATTACACACTATACTATCATTACAACTACGAGAAAAGTATGTGTTTGAAAAACAAATTATGTTGATTACAGAACAATTGGAAGAGGGTAGTGAAGAGGCTAAGCAGTTTGTTTATGAAGTAAAGTTCATGTTGGTATTAATGTCAATGTTGAGTGTATTGGTATCACAGAGGATGGAATACTTTGTATATGTATCACCTTTATACTTTCTATTCATATTCTTTACATTGGAATGAACAACTGGTGTTCAATTGTAGGTATATCTGTCCTTAAGATGATGTATGCCTACACCCGAGCTGTTTGAGATTAGAGAAGCATGAGAATGAGAAGAAATATGCTACTTTCATGTTTTGTAGATGTGCTATTAGAATGTAAAACTATTATATATGTTATCTGCTACTATCTTCTTTGTTAATCTTCTTCCCAATTACATCGTAGGAGCAATCTAGCTAGTAGGTGGCTTGTTATGATTTAGTGAAAGATACCGGACGACACTGAAGGATACCCTTATCATTTAAACCACTGATAGATCCCCCAGTGCCTCTGAAAAGGTGTTACGCCTTCCAATCACATCTATTTATATTGTTCACTCTAGGTAAGCTGAGGGTAAGTTGCATGTTGGTGTTTGTGAGAGTTTGGATAGGATAGGAAGGAGGCTAAACTACAAGGATACCTCGATGTCGTGTCCAAGAACAAAACGACTATTCTCAAGTCAAACATGGTGACTCCGTCTAATGTGCCCCTTCGGACGATTAACTCCGATATTATTCAAAGGAATGATACAGAAAGTGACTGTAACTCCTCGGTCTAGCTACTGTTACTCCTCGGTACTAAGTAAACTCTAAAGCAGCCTTCAGTATCAAGCACAATATAAAAATCTACTCGTAATCATAAAATTACATTATTTTTATCTTTCACACTAAGTCAACTACAACGATGAATCTCAAACTATCTCTAGCGGTTATTATTACTCAGTTTGGATCATCTCATGCTGGATATTGCAATTGGTACGTCATAATGTTTCCTAGTATGTATCTCCGAGTTGCAACCTAAACACACTCATCTTCTCATTTTTTCTAATACTAATAACATCTATCTACTTCCCCTCTTTTCACATCTTCTTACACATATTAGGGGTAATGATGGTACAGGTGCCAGTTCAACATGCAACGGCATTAATCAGGGTGGTAGTTGGTGTAATGTCGGCCAAGCTAACTGCGAGGAAGGATGTCAAGGTAGATGGTGCACCAATGATGGCAATCCTACATCACCCACTCCACCTCCAGTTCCACCATTAAATCCGCCAACTGTTGGCAGCAACAGTGGTATAGCCACTACTACTCGTTATTGGGATTGTTCCGGTGGTGCATGTGGATGTGCTTACGTGCCTTCTGGTAGAGGTGAAGGCGAGCCGGTGTAAGTAGAACATTTAGTGCATATGATTATGCACATATGAATGAACATCTCATGTATCTCTTTCAATCATCTCTTATCAGACACTGTCACTCAAATGCAATGTTTGAGGCACCGAGTGGCAATTCATACGGAGCCAAGTTCTATGGCACTGCTGCTATTAGTGAAGCACTTGGTGGCGGCTACTGGATGTCTGAAGGTTGTGGAAAGTGCTGGAAGGTCACCGGTACTTCAAATGCTGGGTCAATTGCTCCTGGAGTACAAACTACTCTTGTACTCAAAGGCACGAACTTCTGTCCTCCTGGCAATGCGCCTTGCGAGAATGGGAAAGCACATTTTGATATCGCAGCCCCCGGATTTGATGTGACTGCATTTTCACTTTCCAATACTTGCAATACAAGAGAACCCGACGAGGCTGAAGGATTTGAAGCATGCGGTAACTGGATGATTGGAAGTCAGGACCCCGAGATCAACTGTGATTGTAGTCTTTTTAATGATCAGACTCTTCGTAAAGGTTGTGAGAACTTTTACTCCCTATATTGGGATAACCCAACAGGAAAGTCCGCGTTTGTATTGTTTTATCATGTACATATGTGTGTTCAATGTGAAATCTTGGTGATTTGGCTACTTCATTTGTCCCTCCATTGCATTCATTTGCTTGCCCTTGCAACCCACATGTACTAACATGCTATCTTTACCTCTCCTCGTCTTCATAAACTGTGCAACGCGCATCTTCCAGTATCATATGAGGAAGTACCTTGTCCTCAAGAACTCAGCTCATTACATTGTGCTCATCCTTATGCCTTTGAAGATGTAGACGGCATCCCCGAGACTTGTGCCAATAACGATTACCTAACAGAGCCCAGTCCTATCACGGCAAATCCCACTGAAGAGCCTACACCCGAGGTAAGTTTGTATTGGGTTAGAGTATCTTTACCACTTCCCTTTCATATACTAATCTCATTTTAATGTATAGCCAACTCCTCCACCAATTGAGCCTGAAACAACTACTAGTAGTACTAGCACTACCACAACAAGCACTGAAGATGTTACAACAACGACTGTGAGCAGCTCAACATGTACAGGCTGTTCATGGGATAATGGATTAAACTGTCCTGATGCGTGGTGTAATTTAAACCAGGAAAACTGTAATGTATGCACTGGTACCTTCTTTGGAAGTGATGGTTCATCTCCATCAAACCCTAAGCCAGCTCTCAGGCCCGTAGCTACTCCACCTCCACCAAGTGATGCTTCCAAGTGTGGCTGCTCTTCGTGTACTGCTTCTATTCTGTCGAAAGATGCTTCAGGATACAGTGTCATCAGTCGAATCGATTGGGTTGTGGCGAATATGGCAAAGACTGAAATCGAAGCTTGTAATCTTGGTGAGTAAAGCATCTTCTTCTCTTTATCTTGTTGTCTATCTTACCGACTGTCAACTAAACTTGTTCCTCTCTTGTTTATGCTCATCTCAGTATGTGGTGATGAGTTCCCGACCATCTGTGGTGAATGCGATCCTAGTAGCTGCAATAACGATGAAGGTCCATCTCCAACTCCACCCTCTCCGACACCTCCGACACCCTCAACTGGAGGTGAAATTCTGCCAGGATTTACCACGACGTGGACTTCTGATCCAAATACCATACAATCAGGGGCTTGCGAATATGCTACGCCATCGGCAACCGCTCAAGGCAATTCATGGCTGTCTCCTTTTGTAACTTCAGGCAACTACTGTGGTGTGACGCTTGATCTCTTTGAGGGCGGAGCAGCATGTGGAAGATGTTATCTTGTCAAATATGACGGTTCTCCGGCAACTGACTCTGGTCAACCCGGGGAACAAATTGTGCAAATAGTGGAAACCGGTACGGCAGGCAGTTATACCAATCTCTTTGATTGCTTCATCGATGCTAAAGAGCGCATCACAGGATCCGACACTGGTATCTTTCCTATCACTTACACTCAAGTCGATTGCCCTAATCCTGCTTCTCCAGCTGCAGTTGTACTCGACGGTAACAATGCCTGGTATGTAAAGGTTCTACTCGCGGGTGGTCCTTCTGGAATTGAATCTGCAACTCTTCGTATTGGTGAATCGACATTTCCACTATCAAGAGTTGCAGGTGCTACATTTTCTGCGAGCACCAACAACGCTCAGGGTCCAGCTAGTTTTGATGTGACGTATGACAATGGTGATACAGCAACAATTGACGGTTGTTTTGGGGGAGCTTGGCCCGTAGATACTAGTTCTGTTTGTGATTAAGTGTTAGATATAAGCATTTGTAAAGATTTGTTGAGTTGATGAAGACATGAACTTACTCTATGACTAGATGTGAGGTATCCTATAGGACATCCCATCACCCTCCTTTACTTCTCTCACCTACTACCATCCACTAGTTTAACGAGCAGGGTCCCAAGTCTTCCCATGCTTCACTCCACAGCGGAGTACTACTCGACTGAGGCTGATACATTGCCTTGGAACAATAGAATGAATACAGTGATCCTCTACATTGATACATTATTGAATTAACCTCGACTTGACTTCCTGCCGTATATGTTGAGGCGATTGATGGTTCATATCTATCGGGACAAGCTTGTATTGGTTGTTGTGTGGGCTTGCGAGATGGTCGTTGTGAAGGTTTGTTCGAGGGTTGATTTGTGGGCTTGGCAGTTGGTTGAACCTATGTAATATAGAGAAAATAAGATATTAGTAACTACATCCAACTCTATAACAACAAAGAACAAGATCCAAGAGTGTCTTAACTTACCGTGGGCTTCAATGTAGGCTTTATAGTGGGTAGAGCCTACGGATTACAATTTAGATGAGAAGAGAGAAATGATATATCAACCAAAATGGTTAGTGTCGAGCACAATAGTTCTAGCATTTGTTTAAGATCCACACAATATACTCACCGTAGGCTGTCTAGAAAGCTTTCTACTTGGTTTTCTTGAAGGCTGTCTCGTCGGAAGTCTCGTGGGCAGTCTTGAAGGCTGCCTCGAAGGCATTGGAGTGTTCCGGTATGGTCGATATGGACTACTCGCTTCAGTAGTATCATCACATCCATGCCTATTACAACATCCTTCTCTACTATCAAACAAAAACACATGTGAATTGGTAGCAGATGCCATCCATGGTTCAAAGTTGGAATCATACAAACAATCCTTGATATCACTAGATAATAGATTTGGATACCAATATCGTTCTTCACACTCATGTACTTCACAACAAGCCATTTCAGATGTAAACAAGTAGTGACTTGATCGAAATTTCATCCAATCCGGATATTGACTTGAATAGATACATTCTTTCACATCAGTATATACCTCTGGGAACCAATACATACTCTTACATTCATGTTCTATACAACATTCCTGTTGTGATTCAAATAAAAACTTGGGTGCATTTACTTCTAGACTCATCCATTCTGGGAAGTCGGAGCCGTGTTTACATTCATTAGTACTTGATTCAATATCTAAATACCAATATTCTTGCTTGATACAATCATGTTTGATACAGCATTCTTCTTCCGAAGTGAATAAAAAGTTGGGAGCATTCACTTCTAAAGCCATCCAATCTTGATATGATGAATCATGTATACATTCTCGTTCTTCATTTGTTACTAATAAATTTGGATACCAATACTCACTACTAACCTTCTTAACTGGACAATCATGTTGAATACAACACTCTTCTTGTGTATTGAATATGAAATTAGGTCGATTGGTACTTAGTGTCATCCAATCTGCATAGTCTGAATTGTATATACATTCCCTATCATTCGATGTAACATTTGGATACCAATACTCTCTCTTCCCCTCTTCTTCTGCATCTTCAGCTACCTTTTTGACAATGCAATTATGATACTCACAACAATCTTCTTCAGTATCAAATAGAAAGTTATTCCTATTGGAATTCAATATCATAAATTCTGGATAATCATTACCATATATACATTGTTTGATATTTGATTCTACATTTGGGTACCATCTTTGACCTATTGGTGATCTTGTCATAACTTGTATTGTAGGGGAAATAGAAGGGATGTTTGTGGGTTGTGACGATGGGTGCTTGGTAGGCGGAGATGTGGGATGTAATGAAGGTCGTTTTGATGGCTATATTGTGACGAGAAACGAAATAAGAGTGTTGAGTCGACGAGTATCCTTTTTCAAAATATATTCATGAATAGTCATGAGTATGAATCAAATTGTACTCACCTCATCAGTCGGCATTCTACTTGGACTATCCGTAGTCGGACTACTACTAGGAGTAACAGTCGGCATTAAAGTTGGCGCATCAGTAACATAACAATAACTAATTGGTTCCCATGCTATATCATATAACATCTTTTCATTCGTAGTCAAGTTTATTACATCTTCATTATTCATATTGCAATATGTTTCATACAAATCATACGGCTCATCACTACCAGGATGAAGCGAACCAGCTCGACATTGATAGATGTAATTATTAACTGATATTAAATCACCTACATTGTATTTATTACGTTTGGCATATCGTGGATTGTATGATGGTGGACAATATTGTAAAGGTGTTGGATTGTAACTTGGTGACATAGTTGTGGGTGACTCTGTTGACGGGCTATGTGACGGTGATTCCGTCGGAGATGATATTGGACTTGATGATGGATGTGTTGTTGGTCTTAGTGATGGATGCTTCGAGTGTGTGAAAGATGAAGAAGTGTGAGATTCATGCTCTTCAAACATTTATAAACATTTTACATATGTCATTTTTTATACTCACCTTGGTCGGATTATCAGTCTCAACAGCGGGTAAACTGGGCAGTAAACCCTCATCTACACTTTCATCCACCTCTTCTACCTCAGCACTACCCTCTACCTTATCACTGTCATCAACTTCTTTCAAACAAGGACCAACAAATTTCCAAGCAACATTCCACTTTCCCCTCTCTTCTGTATTCCAATTTCTATTTACTATATGTATATTACAATACTTTACATAGTTCGATTGACATGTCAGTATATTGTAATGTACTTCTATACTTTCATTTGGTAAGTAATTTGTACGGGTAGAGTTGTACGGTGCTGGACATGCTGGTATCGTAGGCTTAGGTGTAATTGGTTTAGGTGTTGGTGAAAGTGAAGTTGGTTGAGATGTTGGCTCATCTGTCAATTCATGTACCAAACATGAACCCATCTCAACCCAAGCTTCATTCCAATACCTATATTCAGTTTCATTCCAATTTCTATTGGGTGTAAAGATATTACAATATTTTTGATATTGACATTTATATATAGTTTGTTCTTGATCATTGGATGATGAGGATGAGGATGACATTAGTGAACCAGTTTGGTATGTTGTGAAATAATTGTAGGATGGTGGACATGTTGGTAGTATTATTGGAGACTACGTATAGTATATAGAGAGGCCGATGCAAGGTGTAGTGCATGTTAGATATTACAGTACTGCAAATTTACCACAGATAATCACAAACAAAAAAACATACCATCGTCGGTGGCAGCGACTCTGAGCCGGCAATACCGAACCAACTCTGTAACTGTGATATCATTGACGACATAGTTTTGATTACTGTTGCCTTCCCTTCTATTGTTTATATTATAATTAGCGTAAGCTTAGTTGTAGAGAGAGTAGAGTTGGTTGCAATGCTTTTTGTCATGATCTACTCGCAAAAAAGTTAGTCTCAAATTTTTGTCGTATAACAATCACAGCCTGGCTGTACCTATGCTTTCTTCATTGCCCATTGATTGCATTGCAATATAACACAACAAAACAAACCATGAAGACCGGCCTCATTACAGTCTGTATAATAGGAGTAATAACCTCCCAAGTAGTATCCGCCGCCACCGAGCAACAATCGTCATGGAGCGGAGATGGATGGAATCATCGTAATTTACGAAATCGTACCAAGAATCGTCAATACAATAACCAAGCAGAGCTTACACTTGCAATAACAAAGAAGAATCAAGAGAAGAAGCGTGGTATACAACCAAAGAGAGATGATGGTACCACTACTGCTAAACCTGAAAGACAAAAGAAACAACCAAAAAAAGAAGATACCTTCTGGGCAATTACAACACCCAAACGAACTAAACCAACACAACCAATTAAACCACCATGTCCAACTAAGTATGATACCTCAACAATATATGTAGCGGGTGATACAGTGGAAGTTACAAAAGAAATATATGTTTGTCAGGACCCTCCGTATGAGGAGTATTGCAATGTAATTAATCAAGATGTTAATTGGACTGAAGAGGAAGAAAAGTTATGGAAAGATGCTTGGTTGGGTATTGGCAAGTGTGAGGAGATTAAGGCTCTTAAGGAGGAACTAGTACTAGAAGAAGAAGATGATGAAACACTAGTAGCTGAAACAGAAGAGGAAGAGTCACCACCAGCATGTCCCCCACCATACAATTGGTCAAAAACAACCTATCAATCAGGAGAATTAATGGAAATGAAATCAAACATCTTTGTTTGTCGTAATGGATATGAAATATATTGTAATATATCACATTGGTCAAATAGTTTATTGAAAGAGGATTCAAAGGCGAAGAAATTGTGGCATGAGGCTTGGGAACATTTAGGTCCTTGCCAAGTTATTGTAGAAGTTGATGAATCAGAAGTGGAAGATGATGAACAAAATGAAGTGGAAGTAGTGGATGAAACAGAGACTTTGGAGGAGACGTTAGAGGAAGAGATTGATGAAGAGGAGAATGGATTGTAAAGGGGGATATGAGTTGATTAGTATGTGTAAATATAATGATAGTAGTGAGATTTTGTTGAGGATACTTTTATATGTTTGTCCGGGTATCTTCACGATTTTCATTGTTTGCAGAGCATCTAAGAAAACCAGGAAGAAGAATATAGTAAATGAGATGGTAGCAGACAATATCTAGAGTAATCTGCTCCAATGACGATCTACAAAGTACCTCCTCGTTCTCGACTCAACTTCATCGAAGATACCTAAAAGATACCGCATCTCTTTGCAATTTGCAATGGTGAGAAGACCATTGACTATTTGAAAGGCAGTGTCTATACATAGGCCGTCCATTGCTCTCCTTCTTAACCAAAAGCCATCTCATATATAGCTATTCGGTTGGAAGAAGATGGATGTCACGCTACGTATCATCCCACAAGTTGCATATCTCCAAATGACATCGATTTAATCACCATTCTTTCTCTCATTTTAACCACACGCCTAACATCAGAGCTCTTTTCGCATGAGCATATCTAATACCATCGTCAACAGAAGAATGATACATACTTATGAACGACCACTGTTCAAATATAATAACTCTCAGCGACCTCTGCAAATATAAATTCTCGCAGATCAAGTGGAGTGAACTAATCCACCACATTATTATTCAATGCTCCCCATCATCGATGAAATCCTATCATGGTACAATATATATCTCGATACACACCCTATAATAACAAAGGCAGTACTTACAGCTGTGATAGGTATTCTCGGTGATGCTATGGCACAATACCACGAGCATCGTCTCATTATAAAGAAGGAATCATCGTCGTTGTTGTCTAGTAGCGGTAGTGATGGATGCAAAGATGATAGTAGTACAGTAACAACATACGTTTTATTAGACAGTGAGGATACAGTTAGTAACGATTCGTTGAGTAATAGTGGTCGTAGCATTACAGCAACGAGGACTACTATTACAACTACTAGACCCGCCATCAACTTTCACTACGATATACAGCGAGGTCTGTCAAACATGATGAATAATCTGTGTATTACAACACCATTATATCATTTTGGTTATGATTTCTTAGATACGATTATACCAATATCGTCATCAAGTAGTATCAATGCTTTACTTCAGGTATCAATAGATTGTATTATATTCGATGCAACATTTGTATTTCTACTGTATATATCGTCTGGTACGATTGAGAATTATAAGAAAGCTCCGATTATTATTGAGCAAGTAGATGATGATAACGATAGAAGTCATGAGCGGCAGCATCAATTAGAAGTATTATCAACAGTCTCATTGAAAAATAAACTATTACCTGCAATACTAGCAAGTTGGAAGATGAGTATGGTAACAGCACCAATAGAGTACATTCTCTTTCGATACTTCCCATTACGACTTAGAGTATTGGGAATGAATTTGATAGACCTGCTTTGGGATGGCGTGATTAGTTTCGTCTTACATCATGAAGATATTGATAATGATCATGTAGAAGAAGGGGGAGAAGTCAGTATACTCCGGAAGAAGCTTGTATAGAGTGTCTCTGTCAAAGAGATATGTTGCAGTGTTACTCGGAATAAACAAGGTTTAGGATACCTTAAATTATACTGATTTTATTGATTGATATCGAATGTTTGTATCATCTCTTCTTCTACTCCGCATAGCTCTATATACGTATTCTTTGGCGGTTTCCTTTATAGTTTAGTTGTAAGAAGAAGATTGCCACTGGCGGAGAGGAGAATGACGACAACCGAAACTATGACATAGAATAAAAAGGATACTCTCTCTCTGCTCTCTTGAATGATGTCGATCATGATTGTGATTGATTTGGTTGCATCAAGCAGCAGATATCCTAAATAACATCTATTATCTAAACATTAATATCGGCGGGAGATACCATCAGCTTAAAGGGCACCATAATGAGCGAAGTGTATAGTAGTAATCAACAAAAATAATAAATAGACATATGATGTGTTCAATTGCAATACAGAAGTTGTGATGTTATTATAGGATCCAGAGACACATGTATCACTTCTCTACTTTTATTTTGGGTTATTCTTAAGACGGGCTACTGCATACATACACACATTACACATATCATTGGCGGCCTCATCTTCTATTCAAATACACATACACTTCATTACTATTATTAGGCCCTTGCCTTACTAGATTTTGCAGACGCCTTACTGGATTTGGATGATACCTTACTAGTCTTGCTAGAAGATGCTTTTCCAGACTTTCCAGATGATGCTTTACCAGAATTTCCAGATGAATTAGATCCACTTCCCGAGTACCTGTTTGAAACAATAGTGTTTGTCTCTTCAATTTGAACATCTTCATTTAAAGCAGAGGTAGTTAGGACCGTTTCATCATTACTTTCTCGGAGGGGAACATTACCAATGGTATCGAACTCTTGTTGCATTAAACCTACATTGCATGATGAACAGCAGGGACACACAACCTGTGGATCGACACCACCACAATCGGTTACAAGCACACCCAAGACGCCAGGTGGACTTGTATTATTACGAAGAGCACATACTTCCTCTGGCATTGTTCCAACGAGGTCATTTGCATTCAGGAATGCAATTCTCAGATTATTCAACTCTCCCATTTCTGAGGGGATTTCTCCACTCAACAAGTTATGATCAATCTGGAAAAAGGTAAGTAGAGATAGATCACCAATCCTTGGAGATATACCGCCAGTGATCTGGTTGTCATTCAAATCCAACTGTTGAAGTGAATTCAAGTCGAAGAGGGTATCAGGAAGTGTCCCAGTGAGTTGATTGAAATCCATATCAAGGATGAGAAGACGCTCTAGATCCCCATAGGAGTCTGGGATTGTTCCAGAGATGGTACCCTGTTCAAGGAGTAGAAATCTCATGGATGTCAATTCTGATAGTTCTGTAGGCAGTACACCTGAGAGACCATCATTCTCTGTTATTGTATTTACAAGAAGGGTAATAAAAGATGTGAGTAAAGAGACTTCCTCTTTTATACCGACAAGCACACATACACAACTCTTACCAAAGTCCAATTGATCGATGCACAGATTCAGATTAGGAGTATCTTCTCCCCAACAAGCCACACCGCCCCACTCACATTCATTTACCGGTCCTAACCACGCATCCGTACTAGTATCACCAACACGATCATTAGCAACACCAAATGGCGTGACGACACGATCACACTGTGCATTCGTGGCAGCGATACTAATAACACTATCTAAATTATTCGGTGCAGAGCATTGCTCCCAATCGCCACCTTCCGTTGCAAAGTAGAATACAGCCAATACATATCGTTGTATCATTGGATTAATTGATCCTCCTCGACTACAGCCAATGTTCTCTTGATTCGGACACATGATTGGTGTAATAGTATCCTCGTTAGTAATCCAATTCAATGCCTGAGACTGTGGCGATTCCGGGTCTGCAAATGTTGCTGGATCTGATACAGTTTCCATTAATGTTTGAATTTGTGCAGCGCGTTCATCAGGTGTTAAGTTACATGGGAAGGTCGGAGCACCAGACGGGCTAACTGTTGGCTCATCAGTTGTGGGTGACGGAGTGGGTTATAATCCAAGAGGCGTAGGGGCAGGAGTGCTGACCACGGGAGGAAGTTCAGTTGGATTAGGCGTCTCGATTGGCCCACCAGGCGTAGGGCTAGGCGTCTCGAATGGGCTAGGTGTGAATGGCTGTGGTGTAGGTGGGAGAGATTGTTGCAATGTACGTGTGAAGAATTCAATATCTTCCTTTCTAATATCAATATCTTTTTTGTTGCTCAGACGTCCATTGCGTGTTTGGAGAGTGGTATGTTTGCCACATGTCTGCCGAGCTGCAACTAGACAGATAACTCCAATGAGGTTGATAGTAGGACTCTTCATGTTGTTTTTCATGTATCAGTATTTGGAATGAGTATGAGTATATATTATGGAGGTGCAGCATTGATGTGCTTACTGCTTTGGTTGATCTGATTTGCTTTCACTCACATAAATGTAGATTGGCAAGGCTTACTCACATAAAATGTTTCTCTCCCAATAAGCAATCAGTTGCAAAGAGTGTATACTCACTCTATTTAGGCTTAATACTCACATTCATGGCAGTTTGAGTTGTTCACCCACTACCATGTGAGTAAGGGAGAGCAATCTTGGATCTTGGCGTTGGATCGCATAATGTAAGGAATTCAACAACAAACAACAGAGAAACTTTCTTTGATCCGTTGGGTTTATACTTACAAAGTGGGGGCGTTAAACTCTATCTCCCTCATGACTCATGCATCCATGCAACATGATATATGTGATTTTATGTTTACAATATAAAGAATATGCTCATTTCATCCTCAACTCTTGCCAGCAGGAGTCCATTTCTGATGTTACAGATAATATCGATCAATCAGTGCAGCATGTTAGTCTGTAAAGTAGCACAAACAATCTTCTTCTCTGAAATTGAAAGTGCCAACCCCACACATCTTCGAAAAAGTTAATCGGCGGCTGTTGGTGTTGTTGATGATCTGTGGAGTAGACAACACCCTGCATTCATCTCGTCCTATCTCTCCATTTCCCAATTCTTGCTCTACTTCTTTGTGACATTAACCACTGGTATCCTAATATTATAATGTAGCCACTAGCATAATGACCTAATATTAGCGTATGTAAATATGTAAATAACATCGTACCATCTACACAATCCCAGGATATTAGTAATATTATTAGTTCCGTCCAATCCTATCCTCTTCAATCATTCAAGATTCAAAAGGATACGGTTCGGTATCCTTCTTCGCCCTTGGCCATTGTATACACTACTTGCATGCTACTTCCCTCTTCGTCATATCGTTAATCAACCAGAAAGTTTTAATCTCTATGTAGGTCTACTATCGTCAAGAGCAATAACATGAAGTATATCATTCTCTCGTGCTTGTGAGTTTTCCAAAACGGAGGTGGTATCCTTGCATCTCTTTTTGACTGAGCTAACTGATATTAGTCTATGTATGATGTCCAACAATACATTATTATCACATGATTACAATGCCCTGTATTCATAATTCTCGTCCTATCGCCTCTTGTATACTTGAATGCAGATAATGATGCTTTATGACGGCCGTTTGACCGTGGATGAGCGTAAACGACAAAATTTGTTTTCCGTTTAGCAAGTCCTCCTCGATCCGTTCATTATCTCCATACTTGGGATGGCGGCACCATCTTCACGGCGCTAAACATGACTCTAGAGCTAATGTGCTGATACGTCGCCTATTGATAGATAACATATATAGATTAGTATAGCAGTAGATAATAAAGAATAAAAATATCTGGGGAAATATCTATTGCAAAAAAATGACAAGACGGAGGCTATCCTCCTACAGTAAACAAACAATGATACACCCCCTTCTTACACTAACCTTATTATCACTACTAATATCAATATCATTTGCAAATGAACAACAACAATTTGTATCAAATATAATATCAACATTTCAATCAATAGGGTGTAATCCATCTATGACAACATTACGTATGTCACGGAATTTTTATGATGGATCTACATCCAATTACTATTGTCCATCAATTAATAGTAATACTAGTGATGGTAGTGGTAGTGATGTACCGCAGTTTATTATCAACTCAAATGGTAATACAATAGTAACAAAGATACGAATCTATGCCTCATCATCATCGTTATCGATAGGTAGTGCCGCCAAAGGTGATTATGATCCAACATCCTTCACACTTGAAGGATTAAACCCAAATACTAACATATATCAACCAATCATATTATCTAAAGAATTCAATCAAGAATGGGTAGATAGATTACCACAGCGTAATGCACCCAATATACAAATAAACTCCTCGTATAATAGTGGTGATAGTAATTTGATATATACAGAAGTTAGTTTTGAGAATAGTGAAATGTATAGTTCCTATCGATTAATGTTTCCTAGTACACGTGCCTATCCAAATGATAGTGATAGTACGGCGGTATATGCAGTAGAGGTTGGGGGCGTTGAGATAGTTGGACAACTTGTACCCGAGAATGCTAACGGTGAACCAACACTGGTAAGATTTCTATTGCTTTTTTTTGTGCATATCATATGTACAAACTCCCTATACTAATCTTCATGTCCACTAATAAAACAGGAACCGACTGCATATCCATCTACATGGTATCCAACATATTCGCCATTTGTTCCTACGGCTTTCCCAACAACAGAGCTTTCATATAATCCAACGGATAGTCCTAGTAAACAGCCGACAAAGGTGAGTTATATATTGATTTGTTTTTCATAGACTTATGATACTTTCGGCAGAAGGGGGTGGATCTGACTTTGAATTCCTTTCTTCTATCTTATTCTCCAGCTACCAACAAAGTCTCCTTCAGATAGTCCGAGCAAACAACCATCAGAGCAGCCAACGAAGGTACCAACTCAAGTAAGTATCGTCTTAGTGTGTAATCAATTGAATTGTCGTGAGGTATCTTCAGTATCTAAACTCTTCTCTTCTTCATTCAACTCTCACAGCTACCCACAACGAAGCCAGGACCAACTATACCAACAACACCTATACCATCGAAAAAACCGACTGGATTTCCAACGAAATTTCCTACAAAGCAACCAACTGGTCAGCCATCAAAGGTTAGTACACTTTCCTATATGTTATGAGTTTTTCTCTAGTTTAGCTTGATATATCTCGACCATACTCTTATCATTCTATTTCCTTCTATTTCATCTCACCTCCCTTATTACCAGCCACCTACCATGCCTGTGCCAACAACACCTTCACCAAGCAAACGAGTCACATTGCAACCCTCGGGTAAACCTAGGTCTATACCAGCTCCCGATCCACCATCTCCTGGCCCTCCTTCTCCTACACCAGATAGCCGGAACAATCCAGGCTGGAATCCAAAACCTAGCTGGAATTCAGGACCAAGTTGGAACTCAAAGCCTAGCTGGAATTCAGGTCCGAGTTGGGGTGCCAAAGCGGGTAGTAAACCAAGTCCGTGGGGCGGTGGATCAAGTTGGGGTGGAGATAAACCATGGGGACAACCAGATGGAGGTAATTGGAAACCAGATGGATGGGGCAAGAATGTTACGCCTCGTCCATCTAGGTCACCGACGACTCAGCCAACTGGTCCTTCTCAGAGTCCGACGGTAAGTATATTCATGTGCTCTCCAAACATTTATCAGTAGATAGCTTTGAGTCTCACTTTAACCTCTCTTTGTTTCATATCTCGATCTATTCTCCTATAATCAACTACTCAGCGACGGCCAACTCGTCAACCGGTACCTCCAACACCTCCGCCCACGCCCCCACCAACTGATTCTCCGTAAGTAGTTATATGCATCATTGTTTGTATTATATTTTAATTGAGATGACTCTTTTCTAATTGAAACCTAATTTCAACTTATTCACAGATCACTAAGCCCTACATTATCGCCTACTTTGAGCCCAACATTGGTAAGTAGTGATTTGACATTGTGTGCCATGCCATCCATTCGAATGCAGACTAACCTTTAATCTATTGTCATCTGTCATTATCATTCAGAGCCCAACCCTTAGTCCTAGTTTGTCGCCCACATTGTCGCCAACGCTTCAACCAACACTTGTAAGTTTGGCTCAATATTTCATTATCAGTTTAGTTATATACCCCTGAATTGCACACTAATCTAATCTATTCCACTCATATTGCAAACATAAACAGTCTCCCACCCTCAGCCCAACATTAGCACCGACTTTATCGCCGACTTTACTTCCGGTAAGTGTTTCTGATATACATTTGACATCAATTACTCGAATGTGCATCTCAACCTCTTTATCTTCTTTACAATATCTTAACAGACGCTGCAACCGACGCTCTTACCAACACTAACTCCTACATTAGTAAGTTGTTTTGCTGCATTACTAAATGGCCTTCGTATATATCTCTTGATACTTCAACTAAACAATTTTATATCTTATATCTCCTAAATCACAGTTGCCTACCATGCTACCAACGACGGAGTTTCCAACAGAAGTGCCTACAAGTCTTGATCCTACTGTAAGATGATACTTGATACAACTTTATTCCTTTTTCAATTCATACAATACTCACTTCTTACATTTCATCCCATTTCTTCTTATAGCTAACTCCAACGAGCGAACCAAGTATGATACCAACGTCATTCCCCACATTAGAGCCATCAATCCAGCCTACCTTTCCACCTACTTTGTCCCCAACAATAACGGCTAATCCATCAGCAATTGGGGGTATACCAACAACGAGGCGACCTGTGGCAGATATTAGACCAGATAGTACTAGTACTAGTAAGGATTGGGATAAATGGGGACCTGGATGGTGGGGGTGGAAAGACGACGATGATTGGAGCAGACCTCAATGGAAACCAGAATGGACTAGTAGTCCTAAACATACAAAGTCTTCAAAGCATGCAAAATCTTGGGGCAAGAGTGGAAAGTCAGGACGGAAGCGTTCGTGGGCATCATGGTCAAGTGATAGTGGCGATGTACATGATTGGTCTATATCAAAGAGTAGTTCTTCATCAGTTGATGGATGGGGTATGAGCATTAGTAGTCAGGACTGGTCTTCTTCTTGGAATTCTACAGCATGGCCAGATCACTGGCAAAGGCCGGGGAAGAGTGGCAAATCTGGATTTGACAAATGGGGTTGGGGAAAGAGCGGTAAATCTGGCAGTGCTTGGACTCACAATCAGTGGAGTAGCTCTGGTAAATCAGGCAAGAGTGGTTCTGATTGGGAGACTAATTGGGAGACTAAATGGGAGACTACTTTCGGCTTTAAGCCAAAGGCAAACAAGGGAGCTTCAGAGGATTCTCCTGGTAAAGAATTGACATATGATGACGATACATTCCCAAGCTGGCATAACAGTGACGGCTGGTCAAGCTCCTCTTCTGGAAAGAGTGGTAAATCTGGAGGGAAATTTGGATGGCAAGGTGATGAATGGGTTGAAAGTGGATGGAATTCTAGATCATCAGCAAGCACGGATGAGTATGATGATGATGTAATCTCGGCTGATGATGACGGTGTGTCGTCACTCCCTGTATCACCGCCGTCTTCCCCGCCACCTCCCCCTGTACCAGTTGATAATGATACATCACAGCCAACATTAATGCCTACACCTCCTTTTGCAGATGACACGAACATGAACCTTTCTCCTTCGTCTCCGTGTATCATCTGTCCAAATGGCATAACAGTTGATGAAAATACACAACCGTTTATTGATGATGGAGATACAGCTTCATGTAAAGAATTAGTTGATGTAACAGCTGAGGTACTTAATGAGGGCGATGAAAGTTGTGAAGGGAGTAAGATGATGGAGGCATATTGTTGTCCTGATGCACAGGATCCCTATTGGATTTACACAAATAATGGTAATGAAATGACATGTGTATATTCATCAACAGAACCCGAGCCCGAGGATGTTGTTTCAACAGATTGGATACATGATACAAAAGAAGAATGCTGTGTATATGTATATGACCTGGGTGGGGATCCATCCACGGTTTCAGGCTGCTCAGAATTTGCACCATCAGCTCAGCGTACAAACCCCAATAATGCAAATGTGAACAAATTAGACAGATCAAGATCAACGACATCCAAGTCTGCAAAACCATCATACCACAACATTGATTCAATACTTCAAGATGATCCAATAACATCAGAAGCATCACGAAAAACATCCAAGTCATCAAAGAAGAAGAAATCTTCACCTATGCCGTCATCTGATCATCCTCATTATAAACAATCTAAATCAACAAAGTCATCAAGAAATAGAGATTATGATACACTATCACCAACATCATCAGATGAGCAACAACATGAGGGTACAAAGAGTGATGTGAAATATTCAGAAGGTTTAGCAGACGGTATGACATATTCAGGATATAAACAGAAGAGTCAAGGTGGTAGAAGTAGCGAGAAGCCACAGTCATCTTCAGCGGCCTCGTACTTTTCTACAGCTTGTGGATCTATAATACTGTTATCTTCTGTGTTGCTTGGATTTGGTATGATATAGTATTAGGAGGACTCCACATAATGTATAAGAAAATAAATGTTGTATAGTGATTATTAGACGTGCAACGCTGGCTATTAAGATATGATGTCTTCTTAACTCTAAATAGAGTGATACTTCTATTCGTGAGATGATATATAAAAAATACACAAAAATACACGTACTTTGAACCGTATTTGACTAAAATATACGTATTTAGTACGTATTTGAGGGGCTTACGGTATTTACAGTATCCTTTTGTACGTATAGTTTACGTAGGGTGTATTTTATTGTGTATTTTGGCAATTTTCATTGTGTATTTTTAGAAAACCCTATCAATGTAGAATGTAGATATTGATTAGGGTCTATGGTGTAGAGGTACAATACGGCAACATAATGTGCTTCTGTTAGGTTTTAAATAAGGTGAGATACAGCAGAAGGTCTGATATTTTGCATATGTAATCATTGGGCTAATGGTATATGATATTATGGTGGATAGTCTCATTGCAGTAAAAACTTGTTCAATAAAAAAATCAAAATGAAGCTGCAAGGCTGTATAGTTTGTCTGTTATATGCCTGCGCTTTAGATACGCCATTTGAGGATACGGGGGCTATAAAGAAGCAAATAAGGTGCATCACTTTGTTTGTTCTCTTTGGAATGATAAATGTTAATATATTGTACCTAGGATATCGCTGGAGTATACTTATATTATGCTGTTATAAAAACACTGAGAATAGGGATTCCCATTGTTTACCTTTGTTTCTGGGGTGTTTTAATAATGTGTGCATCACAATTTTTATTAATTTCAATACTAATATCTCACAAGTTATCTTATGCTCTATCTTATATCAGTCTTATATCATCACAGATATAACAAATACAACAAAAGATGAATAAAATACCCTCCAAAATGTTTGGCAGGTCCAAAAAGTCAAAAGATAAACAAAAGAAGAAGGAAGAGTTAAGTAACGAGAATGATTTCTTATATGGTAGGAAAACAAAATCATCATCCTTAGCATCTTCATTAATAGCAGCTGATAGTTCTCGTACTATTGGTAGTACACAATTAAATCCAAATAATGAACAGGATTATTCTACTAGTAGTAGAAAAGATCCGGATGGATCACGAATATCAGCTGTAATGAAAAAGGGTAGTAAGAGTAGTAGCAGACGTACTAATTCTACATTACCGTCTATACAAGATGAACACGAAATTATTAACCGTAATAGAAACGATAGAAGTACAACAAAGAATGATAGACAAAGCTCGTTATATTCATCAACCAATACGGCAGATACAATGAATACCAATTATTATAGAGCCGAAAGTGATATGGCTGTTAGTTCCGCTAATGAGTATGGTGCATCACCTCAATCTCCGGGACATAATTCCCCGGGAGATTATGAAATACCAATAAATGATTTTGAAGATGATATGAAACATAATAGAACATTACCACCATCAAACTCACAATCTATAAAATTAGTATCCGGTGGTAAAACATCTGGAATGGATGAAATGAACAAATTAACTAATGATCGGGTTAATAAAAAGCATAATCATACAAATGATTATAATCGAAAAGATTCATTCGAGGATAGATTACATGAAAGTATGAATAGTATGCAGTCACACAAATCTAGTATAAGTGGTAGTGGATTGAGGGATAGTTGCAATACATTAAATTCCGTCGAGGAGGAAGGTGGTGAACAATCTCAATCGCATAGAAGAAAGAAGAGTAGTAAACACCGTCATAAGGATGGTAAACATCGTAAGTCACATAGACGTGAACGTCATACTGATGGAGAAGAGGGTGATGATCGTAATAAACATCGGTCATCTCGTAGGTCTAGTAATAATGATGATAATGATAAAGTGCACGATAAAGTGCACAAGTCAAGTCGACGAAGTAAGAGACGAGATCAAGGTGAAAAAGAACGATTAAAGGCAAGTATACGACAGGAATTACGTAGTAGTGCCAATCAACAAAACGCTTCTTCTACTGCCGCTGCTACCGCTGCTGCCATAGAAGAAGAGAGTGAATTAGAAAAACGACGTCGTAAACAACGCGAACAAGAAGAGAAGGATAGAAGAATGAAACAGAGTATCCGAGAACAACGCGATGCTGCCAAGGATTTACGCAGTAGTACATTCACCTCCTCTCATAATATTACATCATCATTAAAAAGTTCAAGTACATCATATGATGAGGATGAAAATTATGAATTAGAACAAAAAAGACGGAGACAGCGTGAACAAGATGAGAAGGATAGGATGATGAAACAAAGTATTCGACAGCAGAGGGATGCTGCTAAAGAGTTACGGAGTAGTACATTTACCTCTTCTGTGCGAGGATCACATGATGAGGATGATAATGATTATGAATTAGAACAACGTCGACGTCGACAACGTGATCAGGAAGAGAATGATCGTAAGATGAAGGCAAGTATTAGACAGGAGAGAGATGCTGCTCGAGGTGGCGGCGGCGGTAAAAGGAGATCATTCGGTGAGGATAATAATGATCAAGATGCATTTGAGGCTGGACTGGGAGCAATACAATTAGGACCACGGCGGGGGAATGCGATACCCGCAGAGAATGAGATTGAGAACGATGATGAAGTTATTCAACAGAATCTAATTGATCTACACATTGCACAATTTAGAGCCACGTCAAAGATATCTGCTTCCCCAATTGAGAATGATGAGGAATATGATAACTTTGAGGTTGATCCAAATCTTGAAGACTTTGAGGAAGAGGAGGCGCAGCGGAATCAAGACCGTCGTATGTCCCGTCGTGTCTCTGCAAACACTATGAAGATTAATGCCTGGCAGCAAAAATATTCACTCAAGAAGGCATTGGAGTTAGCAGAACGAACTCCCGAAATGGAATGGGCATCATCCTTTTATAGATGTGATCCTCGATGGCAGATTATGAAGTTTTTCGATGAGGTGGCAAGAGAAGGAGGAGCGGCACCCATGGATGAGAATTTAGCAGCATCTCCATTGGCCAACTTATTCAACAAGGCTAGTGTATTTACCGTTTGGCGACCTACGTCCGATGAGGCAATAAAGAATATGATGCTAGGAATAGCAACTGGTAAAGGATTAGATATTAAGGGCAAGTCTGCTAAGCGGGGAAATATATCTTCATATGTTCCGTTCATTCAGATATACGAAGAGCCACACAAGGAACATGTTAGAGCATATATCAAGGATGGGAAGACAATACGTGTCTTTTACCAAAGCGAAGAGGCAAGACACGAGGCTCATGAAATGATATTGGATATTAAGGACTTTATGCTCTTTGCGGCGGAAGATGCCATGCGTGTGCTGAGTGATGAGTATGCCGATCCAGCTGAACAAGAATTAGCCATGAAACATCTCATGTATGATGATACCAATCTGAATGTTAGATTTGTTGATACTTATATTGATTCTTCCCATCCCGTTTATGGTTTAGACATTACGGAACGTCTATTTTGGGAATCATATGTCATGATGCAGGATTGTTCTCGGCCTGTAGGGACTGATTGGGATATTGGAAGAAACTCTGAACTCACATTTATGGATATGAACTTTAAGAGTATTCGGAATAAACCAGCACCGGGAGACCCTCGTGCGGTTGTCTATCAAATGAGCAAGACTAGTCCCATGGAACCAAGAATGTTGCTAATGGCATATGAAGAGTATGGCAGAGTGAAACCTGTAGTATCAGATTTCGATTGCTTCTTATTAGGATCTCGTGGTGTCAAGTATAAGAATCCAATACCCCAAGATCAACTCGATCTAGTAAAGTGGTCAGTCAAGAACATTAGTGAAGTGTTAGCTGAGAGAGAGGAATCTGGATCCAAGGCAGGATGGATGGAGAGTTGGTTCAAGGTGCTAAAGAAAGCTGCCTTGAAAGGTTATTACCCCAAGACACCAAAGTATGGGAATGGAGATCCAAAGTCATATGACATTATTGAAATTGCTGTTTCCCGTCTGCAGGAGACGGGTTGTGTACGTCACGGAGCTGAATGTTTCAACTGGTTCTTTCCACAGGAGGTCGACGAAGAAATGTTAGTTATTTCAGATACATTACCAGGTAATGTCAAATGGAAGAAGGTCAAAGTACCAGAGCTTCAAGAGATCCTCATTACCAAGATCGAAGAGGGTTTCACCTTTCCCATCAACCCCAAATGGGTACTGTGTGATCCAGGCTGGAGAAGAGTATATGACAAACTTTTGGCTAGCAAGAAACCCAATGTTCAAGATTCTATTAAGTGTTGGTTGCCACCCGAAACAGGACTTCGGGAAGAGATTGATAAGATATCAGCTCAACATCCTCTTGGGTTTGAGGGCAGCTCATCTCACGTGTGTGAGGGTACTGAAGTTATGGACCAAATGCAGGATGATTTAGAACGATACTTGAAGATCCAGAGAGCGTGGAGAAAGCTTAGACTACTTTTGTTTTGGATTAGGTTTGCTAGAGAGAAGAGGAGAGAGCGAGAAGAGAAAGAGGCCGCTGCTATCCGTGGTGATGATTCTTAAAGGTTGTGTAATAAACTTAAACATCATCATTCTTTAGCTGCTTTAGCTGGCATAGCTCTGTATAATTCAATGTATCTCATTAGAAAAGAGTGAGATGTTAAAAATTGCTTCCCAAAGCCAGAATTCAGAGCCCTCGTCTTGCCCCAAAATGTCACAATAGCCAGCCGTCATCTCAGCCGTCATCTCCAACATTGGGTGTACCTCGTGGGGATTTGATTGAAATTGGAAAGAGCATGTGATGTAACGTGTGTAGAATGGGGGTTTGTGTTTTGTAATCATGATATTAACTTAGGTATTGACAATCATTTTTGTTATTGACCATTATTTCATTACAAGACCCATCACCACCTGCTGTATCCTGTACAAAAAACATCACCATCCTCCATACCCCATGTTGCGTGATAACGATCTCTAGCCCATTTTTTTATTCTATCTTCTTTCTCCTGTTCTTCGACACTTAGCTTTGGTTTTGTAGGCTTTGGTGCCACCTTCTTCTTTGGATTATGGGCGTTAGCCTCTATTGCCGATTGTATTATTGCATATCGTTTTATCTTCTCTGCATTCTTATCACCAGGAAGAACATTATGCTTTCCCTTGGCGTATGAAACAAGATCACGAGCGTCAGCCCAAGAGATGTTTAAATACCGAGATACCTCCGCCTCAATGGTGTTCAATTTTGATGCTGCTGTTGCTGCTGGTGTACTAGTTGATTGCTTTTGTACTCTTCTGACTGCAGCTGCCTGAGCTGGGGCCGCCGAACTATTTATCGGATACGCTACTGCTGTAGGTGTTACATATGTTGTACCTGCGACTGTATTTGTGTTGTTTTGTGCACTATTATTTTTGTGTCTATACTTCTTGAAAAATCCCATGATTGTTTGTTTGGTTGTATGTTATTGCTGATGTGTTCTCTGTTGCTCTGTATAATTTGATATGTAAATATATGTTTTATTGACGATACTCAACGAATGTTAGTTTTTGCTTGCTCTGATTGGTAATGATATACTTAGAATGAGCATTTCGCCAGTCCAATCCATAAGCTAGTCTTGGTGTTTGTCCATACAAATGTTATCAGACTCAGAGTAAGTGTGTCCACAAGCGTGCGTGCGTGTGGTCCTTGTGTAATTTGATGCCAAGCTAAGCGAACATATCACGGTACTCAGCGGTATCCACGAGCATACAACAGTAAATCGCATCAAACAACACAACAGCCACAACCATGACCGGAGTTACTAAGCTATCAACTATCCCACTTGCCTACACAGCCAACGCCACCATGTCACATTCCCAAATACTCGAGGTGGCCACTGTGCTCATAATTTCCATGTCATTACTTTCACAACATATCAACGCGGCCACTGTGCTCATAATTTCCATCTTTGGTCAACAAAAACAGAGATCAACAACATTATCATTCAACACCTACTACTATTCCTCCATCATCCATCATCTACCTATTATCCTAATCCATCAAGATGAAGACTTCTCAAATCCTACTACCCGCTACTATCATTCTATCTCAACATTGCAATATCTCATCCGCAAGTAAATCTCTACTCCGCAAAAGGCAAGATACTGATATCGATACCGCCGCAACAGAGATTGAACGTGAACTTGGAGATACTCGAATCATCGGAGGTGACGAGGCTAATGAAGATCGTTTCTCCTATGCTGTATCACTAGCTGATAATATCGGTCATTTCTGTGGTGGATCGTTAATTGCAAAGGATGTTATACTCACGGCCGCACATTGTCAAGGCGGTAGTTACAATGTCGTATTAGGTCGTCATGATGTTGATGATAATGACGGTGAGGTGATTGGTATGAAGAACGAAGTACCTCATCCAGATTACGATTCTGGGACTACTGATAATGATTTCATGTTGGTGTTTCTAGATAGTGCAGTAACTGCCACCAATGTTGATTTGGTAAAGCTGAATAAGGATTCCAATGTACCAAGTATTGGCAGTAGTGTAACAGTAATGGGCTGGGGAGATACTGATATTCGTGATGATGTATCGAAACTGAGTGACGTACTAATGAATGTTGATGTCAATGTTATTAGCAACAACGAATGTGATGCAAGTGATGGAACTATCGATGGTTATTATGATACCTATGAGAATCAAATTACAAACAATATGCTTTGTGCACGAGTTGTTGGCGGTGGCGAGGATAGTTGTCAGGGTGACAGTGGTGGACCATTAGTTGTCAAGGGTGCCAGTGCAGGTCAAGATGTGCAAGTGGGTGTTGTGAGTTGGGGGATAGGTTGCGCTTCGGAACACTTTCCTGGCGTATATGCTCGCGTATCACGCTCATACAATTGGATCGAAGATGAAGTATGCAGTCGAAGCAGCTATGCATCCGAAGCTGGTTTCAATTGCTCAGGATCTGGAGGATCAACTCCAACACCGCCAAGTCCCAATCCCCCATCACCAAGTCCTCCGTCTCCATCGCCGCCAAGTAGTGGAGGAGGAGGAAGTACCGATGATTATGTGGATGATGATTTATACAACTACCTATTAGATACATTTGGTGTTGGTAACTAAGTATTGAATGGCTATGACTAGAATGGAATCATAGATTGATATAGAGATGATAACTGCTAGAAATGTACTATATGTTTGGACTCGACTTGGTATATGAATAATATGAAGAAGTGCTCTTAGTTTTTTACATAGAATTAAATGTACATGTCTTCTCACTTTGGACCACCCACTTCGAGTCGACGGCACATATGTTTCAAACACAATCTGATCTACATATATATCATCACTCACTCAACTCAATCCATGCCAATAGGTACGAGAGTTAATCATGGGCAAGTTTAAATAGGCCAAGGGTTAATGAGAAAGCTCTATGTCACAACAGACAAAATGTGTCACTATGCCACTTCCTTTGAGACAAATTGAAGAATGAGAATTTGAATTCTTTGTAGGTATGTTGAGCCTTTGTTGAGTTGTATGTATGCCGGAGTAATGAAGATGACATAGGTACTGGGCTTAGTATTATAATATTATGATGGCATTTAATTAGTATTAATTCGAATATAATATAATACCGCGGTCTGATATTGATCTAAATTTGATATAATATCACAATTGCAATAAAATATATGAATTCGTACTCGAGAACAAACCAAACTACCACCACTAACAATAACAAACATCCCATAAGAATGAGCAATACCAATAACAACAAATCAAAACAGATAAAACCACAACCTCCACACACTCCCTCTGAACTAACGTTTGCAAAACGTACATTACAAAAATTAGTATTAGATTCACAATTCTTTCCATTGTCAGATTCTAATAATTCTGTTAAGACTATTAATGAAGTTGATTTGTTAAATAATAATGGTAATGGTAATAATGGAGAAGAGAGGGAAGGAAGGAATTATGTTGGTGATATTATTGGCAAGGGTGGCTTTTGTGAAGTACGTTTAGTAAAGTTATGTAGCTCCTCGATACCAAATCGCTGGGGTAGTAGTTCATCGCGGCACCCTCATAACTCTCAATCTACACACCCTCAACAACCAAAGCGGTATGCAATGAAATATTTATCACCATCCAAAACTACATCCACAAAAGTATTTCAACGAGGCATAGCAGATTTAGCAATGGAGGCATGTTTTTTATCATTATTGAGGCATGATAATATTATTAATTTACATTTTGTTAGTGGTGGTAGTTTGGAGGAGAATTATAATTGCTGTGTTGAACAGGGGCACTCCGTTAGTGGCAGGGGTGGACATCATAGTCTAAGCAGTATACAACAAAGCAGAACAAGAGAGGAGATAATAACAGACGAGTATGGTAATTTGCAAATACGACAAGTCCCTCAATCCATACAACCACCGGCACCACAACCAAGAAGGCAGAATCATTTATTTGGTTACTTTTTATTATTAGATGAATTATCAGAAACATTAACTGATAGGATTGATTATACATATATACCGCAGGTTTTATCAAATGAGTATGGTTATGGGGAAGGGAATTATCAACAGAATCATATGATTGAGGAGTTAAACACAAAAGTAGGACTAGGGATTCATATTGATGATTCAATGCACGGTGGCATAAGTCGGGGTGGATCAAATAACAACAACTCAGATATTGTTACAAAAGATGGTAATAAAAGTTGGCGTACATACTTTGAATCATCATCATCAAAGGTTAGTTCCTCAAAAGGTGGTGGAGACTTGAATAGCTCCCATCCATCAACATCCAAAGTTTGGGATAAGATTCGTGCTCATTCACCTAATCCACGTCGGCATTCATCTTCCAATAGCAAGTCTACATCCAACAAACATAATAATTCATCTTGTACGTTTAATTCATCATTATCATCCATCGAACAACAGAGATCATACCATCAAGACGGAGTAGCGAGAAAGTCCACCTCTCAAATACAACAACAGTACAATTCAAGGTCACAATTATTACAACGATTACAAATATTAAAAGATGTAGCCTCGGCACTAACATACTTACATACCGAATGTAAATTATTATTCAGGGATGTAAAGCCTGATAATATTGGCTTCTACCGTGATTACTTTCCACAGTGTACTTGTGGATATCGGAGAAGGGGAACTTCTAGTAGGGGCGAAGAAGAGGAATGTACATGCTACAAAGAGATTACAAAATTATTTGACTTTGGACTTTGCAAGGAATTAAAACCAAAGTATATTAGGAAATCGACAAATCCACGTCAATTAGATTTCAATGAGGAGGAGACTACGTATAAATTAACAAGTTGTACAGGATCAAGACGATACATGGTAAGTCTCGAAATGAGTGCAAGTGTCGGATACTTTTTTCGTCTCAAGTTGGAGTGACATTCAATATGCTCACCCATTTTTTCACCCTTTTCCCCGCATCCGTCTATTCTTTAGGCTCCTGAGGTTTGCTTTGGACAGCCATACAATGAAAAAGCAGATGTGTACAGTTTTGGTATATTAGCATATCAAGTGTTAAGTTTGGTTGTACCGTTTGATAATTATAGTATGGGTAAGCATGAGAGGGAGGTATTGCGAGGTGGATACCGTCCTGATGTGACGTTGCCTCCATCGGCATCGTCATTTGAGGACAGCGGTATTGGAAACAGTGGAGGAGGGAGCAGTTCAATATTCAACAAGGGAAGTAAGAAAAAGAATAGTAGAAAGGAGGAAGAAGAACGACATCAGCGACAAGTTGAGGAAGAGCAGCAACTCATCCTTGAAAGTTTAGCAGCGGAAGGAGATTTCAATGAAGAGGCCAGGAAGAATGCCTTATTGGGAATACGTACGAAACGATATTGGCCAAAGGAAGTGCCAAGGTTAATGGAACAATGTTGGGAAGGTGATATGAGACGTCGACCAACGATGAAGGAAGCGGAACGTTGTTTGGATCAGATTATTTATAAGATGGTGCATCAGAGATGAAAATGTAAGCAGAGTTTCGTATGAAAGCTGGGGTGGATGGCCCTGATATGTATGATTTGCACAATGTATGATATGGGCTAGAAAGTTGTAAAAACAAATAATTCATATGTCTGTTAAACTTAAATTGGCTACTTGGCCTCTCGCTCTGGATGGTAAAAGTAACAATCCTTTCGAACACATTCTGAACCAAACTGACACAAGCGCTTCGACCATTTCTTCTTCTCCTTCTTCTTAGTTGCATGGCCACCGCCCCATTTCAATACTGACTTTGCTGCTTTATTATTATCATCCTTCTTCTTCATCTTGCCCTCAGTTCCGTCGATCGGAGCAGGACTACTCTCGGAGAACGATGATGTTCTTTTTCTACCAACAGACACACCATTATCGGTATATTCAACATCTGCCGCGGGTACAGTTACGCCTTCTTCTACACACAATGGACACCGGACTCTCTCGTTCTCTTCTTTTGGAGCAGTATGAGTCTGAGTAGTCTCGGTCATATCACCCTCGCCATTTCCTGACTTCTTTCTCTTTTTCTTCTTCTTCTTGTTTGATGTTGATGATCCTGACATGCAAATGTCACATACTAGCACGGGAACACCACAGGTATAACACTTTCTTTTTCCAATATATCTATCCCAGGGTTTGCTGCATTTAGCACATACCGATTTCTTTTCATCGGTAGCATTATCCTTTCGGACCACTCCGCCGTCTCCGTTGATGTTACCAGCACCAATCGCTTCCCGTTTATCAAAAACAAAGTTCTTTCCTCTCCAGAACCCCCCTGAAGGAAATTCTTGAAGATATCGTTCAATACCACCTTGTAGTTGATATACTCCCTTAACATCATCACCCATTTTGGTATTAAGATATGCCGAGGCTCGTTCACATCGGATACCTCCAGTGCAAAACATCATGACCGTCTTGCCCTCTAGCTTTTGTTTTGTTTCGGGTTCAGCCAACCATGATGTAAAATCTGTGCTCTTTCGCATCTTGGGATCAATATATGTAGCTCCAGCGACGTTCCCTTCCTTGTTACAACCCTCTGCCGTATCCTTATCCTCATCTTTCTTTGCTGACACGGCGTTCTCCATTTGTCCATCAAATCTTCCAATTGCAGCTTCGTAGTGGTTTCGTACATCAATAACTACTGCATCTTTTTGTTTAAGCATTTCATGATAGTCCTTAGCATCTAAATGCACACCTCCCTTAACTTCTTTTCCGGTATCCTTAGTTGATGCAGATTTTGCGGCAGTGGCACAATCATCTTCCCTAATACCATAGAATACCAACTCTTTTACAGGTATTAGTTTCAACTCTTTAAAATGTCTATCAGCACTTAACCCATCTATAAACTTGAAATCCGTCTTGTCAAATTCATCGTCAAATCGTTTCAAATCATTGCAAAAGTGCCGTAAGGTTTGTGCTGCCTCAAATTCTGAAGTATGTGTTGAATTGGAAGTGGATGCAGCCGAAATAGTAGCATTTACACCCTCAGTTGAAACACGCACTCTACCTCCAATATTAGTACGATGTTTCTTTGCAATGGTTGTCAAATATGAAAGAAAGGAATCTACTCTAGTCTCCGACCACTGAGGTGATACATATTGATAGAAAAGTACCAAACTAGCTTTTGGTTCTTCTTTAGTAGATGATGGATTCTTCTTTTTATTCTTTGCAAGTTTAGCCAAGTAATCATTCGAGTAACATACGCTAGATTTGGTAACACTAGCCGATGGAAACCAAGCACCTAGTGATGTGGTATCTTTTTTATCATCATTGTTACTGACGGGTGGAGGAGCCGGTATATAACCCACCATATATTCTTCTAGCGTTGGTTCTATTTTCTTATTCTGTGGTGTCGTCTTTGTATCGGTAGTATCATTATTAGTTACTTTATCCCCATCAGAAGTAGAAGAAGATGTTAGTTTTTGTTTTGACGTCTTCTTTGTATCATTGGTATTAGTTACTTTATCCCCATCAGAAGTAGAAGAAGCTGCTTGAGTTTTTTGTTTCTTGAATCTTTTCCTCTCTGCCTTGCTCATATGCCGGCGCTTCTTTTTACCACTACTATTTTCAACTGCAGTACCACCGCCATTATCGGATACACTAATAGATATATTATCGCCTGCCATGGTCGCTATTGTCCGTCACTATACTATACTACAATTTGTTGGTTATTGGTTAGTTGAGTTTGAGTAAAAATGATATTTAGCGATCAAACGGTCATTTGTATAACGACGAACTCGCTCTCACTCCTACTAGACGGCAGCAGCATTCCCCTGTGTGGCAGCACAAAGAGAGATAGAGCGGATAGTGAGAGGGTACTTAGATCTAGGAATAGTTCTTTCATTCAACTATTGTGCATGCCATTTGCTCATTTATGTTTGTGCTATCTAGACTGACATATCAGCCACTTCTTTTAGCTTCTCTCTCGACAAGATGGAGTATTCTCTTGCCACATTGGCAAATCGACCCCTTTCTTCTTCTTTACAATCGTCTGATATTGTTGGTCTTTGATCAAAAGCCAATGTGGCGGCTCTTTTCAATGCATATTGCGCATATACTTTCTGCATATCAGAACAAGTATCAACAATCTTACCTGGAAGCAGGTTAGCATCCTCTTGTGTCTTTACTTCATGCGCTGGTTTCAGTACTCGTGATACATCCTCACTATCCCTGCATGTCAAGACAATAGCAACTGCAAGTGTATGCACTGTTGGTTCGCCTCCGCCAGTAAAGAAGAGTAGTGGAGATTGCTTTGTCAAGAATATAATAAGGGTATCCACCTCCTTCATATTCTCCTCTGACACACTTTTCATGCCTACTCGATCTGCCTCAAGTTCTTTAATTGCAGTGACGAATTCCTCAAGACTTATTGATACTTTATCTATATGTCCGGGCAGAACAAAGCCATAATCAAGCAGTAGTCTATCATTGCTAATTTTCTTACCTCCTTCACCACCATAATCGAAAAGAAGTTCTTCGCCAGCTTTGATATCTCGTGTTGACTTTAGTGAGGTTGAAAAGTCATTATCATCATCATTGTTATGTGAAAAATGGCCAACTTTGACATTGGCGAGTTCTAATGACCCATGATTAACCAAATCAATAACAGGCAACATCCGACTGTGATCTGATGCCGCAAACTCTCCAACACTTTCAACTTGATCGGTAGTTAACTCTTTGATACGTTTTCTGACCAAACTTCTGGAACAGACATTAGTTGCTGCCCATTGAAGGTCTTCTATGGATACCGAGGATGGAGAAAGAGATTCGTGTATGGTGTGGATACCTTGACGCATTTGTTGTACTCTTCTTGCCATGCTGGGTGCCCAATCTACTAGATTGCTTAGATCATTGTCATCTCCTCTCCCTACTGTGTTCGAACAATATTGAGGAAGTTCTTTTAGGAAAGGATAGAATATGCTCTCAGCTCCCTTTCGTTTCTCAGCCACCACTGCCAAACTTAGTACGATGAAGCCAATTTCATTCTTTATTATATATTCCCATGGTAACGACTTTGCCATTTGTTGCATTTCACTATCATTTCCCTCTGCTAATTGTCGTATACCTAATTGCAAATGATATGGTATTAATATAAGTTCAGTATCTGTAGGTATATCTTGTACTGGAAGATGCGCGTCATTGCGATTTGTGATGATGAAAGAGATGTGATATAACTTATGTTAGTGCATGTGGTTTGCAAAGGCAATCAAACGGCAAATCGAGTTCAAATAAAGTGATCACATCACCATGACATCATATTGAACACACTGTAACACATGACAAAACAATACAAACGCGGACTTTCCTGCAAAAAGACCGCGTCCTCCATAGGGTGTATTTTGTATTTTTATGTTTGGTGATATCTTAGCTCCATGGTGTTTTGCCCATGCAAACAAATCCATTGCATCATCATCAATCTTGAAGCTTGATGTTATTAATATTGATGTTGTCAGGAAAGCCAATAGAAATAGAAAGGATAAGTTACACATCACTTGATGGATTGGTTGATATTACTTATATGATTATAAAAGAAAATGTTGTTTGGGTATCCTTACTTCAACGACGCTTCTGTAAAGATCAGGCCAACTTAAATATACAACAATAGTGTTAAGGAGATACTTGCCACGGCCGCCGAAGATGGTACTCTGGACTACTGATCAAGACTGAAGTTGTCAGGATACCCCATAGCGGTATCCTTGATCTAAAAAAAGAGATGAAGAGTTGCGGCTACGATCTAGAGCAAATAGTGAACTAAGGCGGGCATTACACAACCATATCACGGAGATAGATATATTTAAACCTTTATAAAGATGGTGAGTGATAACATGTGGTTGTGGGGTGCGCGGAGGTTAAATACTGAGAGTATATAATCCTTATCTTTTTCATATCTTTTTTATGGCTTTGACTTTGAAATTACTCAACTTGTATTGCAGTAACTAATTGTATTGATAATACCATTGCAGTATAACTATTGATAATTCCTTACATATACTAACTACTTATCTTGCTTGTACTACATATATATAGGCATCATTCTTCAACCAAGTAGGTAATAGTATAGGAACAGGTGGATTGCAAATACGTATAAACCTAACAGGCACACCTGAAACCAATCCACAAGATATCTTCTACCTCCGCCATAGACCTAGTTGGAAAGTTAGAAAGAATGTCTTTTCAGCTTTAAAATCGCATACACTTGGTAATAACCAACAGCAGCAACAAATTGCACATGGTACAATACCACATGGACGTGTGAATAATCCAAATGAGGGTAGGATAATGGCATATTCATGTGATTATGATACTCAAGGGGAAGTTACATTGGCAATGGGCCATGGGAAGAAGTTAGATCATATGGGAATACAAGTGAAATTCTTTGGTAGAATTGATATGGTGAGTGTTGTTGTTTGTTGATGGATGTAGTATTATTCCACTTTAATTTTTGAATGCATTCTCAATTGTCATCTTAATTTGTAGGAGGCTGGAGCACACGAGGGTCGTCCAAGTTATGACTTTATTTCACTGTCAAAAGAATTGTTACCACCTGGTTCACTCTTTGATACACGTACAATTCCTTTTAACTTTCGTGGTGTAGAAAAGATTCACGAGACATATCATGGGCGCAATGTATCTGTAAAGTACTTTGTCCGTGTTGAGGTTCAACGTCAATTAGGTGGAATGAAAATGCCACCAATTACACAAGAGCATGAAGTAATTGTGCAAATTCCAGGAGTAGAGCCGTCCATTAATGAACCAATTAAAATGGAAGTGGGTATTGAAGATTGTCTTCATATTGAATTTGAATATGAAAAGCGATGTTATCATTTACATGATGTCATATGTGGCAAGATTAACTTTCTTTTGGTGCGGATTAAGATCAAACATATGGAGTTGGCAGTTATACGACGAGAGACTAGTGGCGAGGGAGTTGCAACATCGGCAGCAATGTCCAGTGCAGGCGGTGGTGGGGGGTCAAGTGCCAAGAGTGATACACAAAACGTTGTTACCGAGACACAAACACTACTTAAGTATGAGATTATGGATGGTGCACCAGTAAAGGGAGAGTTGATCCCAGTCAGGTTATATCTACGGGGAATACCGGCGGATGTTACACCGACATATCATGCTGAGAACAATCGTTTCGCGGTAAGATATTTTTTGAATCTAGTTTTGGTAGATGAAGAGGATAGACGTTACTTTAAACAACAAGAGATTATCCTGTGGAGAAAAGAGCTAGGATGAAGATTGTCTTGTGAGAAAGAAGGGAAGAGACTAGAGTGGAGAAAAGTGTAAAGAATATGGGGTGAGGTAGGAAACAATTGTTTGGCAGTGTCATTATTTCTACTTTAAGGAAACTTATTGATCTTAAGACTGTAATTTTCTACTGCATGGAATTCAACCTCTAGACAAAGTCTCCGCAAATAGAACACAATATGAGATCATTAACATCTTGGGCATAACAACGCGATCCTTTCTTGAGAACTGTTGCAGTATCCTCATTCTCAAGCAAGTGAAAAAGAATCGCCCTTAAGCAAAATGGATCATTTATTTGATGACGAGCCAAGCATTCAGAAGCCAAGAGTTCTAATGTGACTCGACTGGTCATCATCATCGTCCCATGCACATTTAGGGTAATAGATTCTCGACCTTTCATCATCTTCACGAGTTTTCCCTCCTCCAATTGAAGTCGAATAGATTCATCCGATAAAGAATAGAGGAATAAGGTCTTGCTGGGTGAAAGATCATTTGTACTTGGCACTTCCATGAACCCACTAACAACAAATCCAAGTACTAATTCAACAATTGTGATGCCGTGGCCTTTGTTGGAAGCAAATGTTGTCGATTGGTATCCTTTGCTTAATGAGCGACTTAGTAAACGGAATCCATTAAGTCCTGATGCTGCCGTGGCAGTCTCTACTTCACTTTTATCCTTCATCTTGATGGGTACAGCTTCTACTTGATATGATGCTTCACAGGATGATACTCCATTGTGAGCAATCCTTGACCTGTATAGCATAGCAGTTTAGTGGAGTGAAAAATTCGATTCGAGTCAATCAATTCATTAGGTTGCAATACACATGTTCAACAAGAAAGATTCGGTACCATTCAAGTCATACATTTACACATGTTAAGTAAAGCACTATGTAGTATACCGACACACCTTTGTTAATAGCTCAAGCACATGTAGCAGATATCTTCTTCAATAACTGGTCCTTACATGGCCATCCATTCTCAACAGCAACATGCCCAATGAGTCGCCCATCTGACTGCCTTGGTAAGTGTACTGCTTTGTAGTTAGCTTCCATAATACATTCTACTATATCTCTTTTCTCCTCGATAGATAGCTTACAATCCGCTGCTTTATTTTCTGCTAGTGTTTGAAACACTAGAAGATGCGCGTTTCACGGTTTAAGAAGATGAGAGAGATGATAGCTTATGTTAGTGTATACGGCTTGCAAAGGCAATCTAATAAAAGCAAACAACCATATGGAAGTAACTAGGTCACAAGTGTGAACACAGAAATCATAAGATAAAAATAAAGGACTTTCCTGTTCGATTGTCATCGGTTTCATCTCTCACAGAGAACTCTTCAGGTATTCGTTGTCTCATTTCGTGTAATACAGACCAAGCACCATATGAATGCGCTTGCTCTAATCCAATATATGGCGAGCATAAACATCGTACCCAAGCGTGTATAGGATGAAAGTTTTTGGTATCTTTTTCCGCCGATGAAGTTGCTTGCTTTGTTTTTGTACTACTCTTCTTTGAAGTCACGATCTGTCTCTTTCTGGTAGGTTGCAATGCATAGTCTGTACTGTATAGAATGTGCAGAAATCTTTCCCACCTTCTCTCTTTTCGTTCATGTTCAACTTGCTGATAACTCTTCCGTCTACTTTGTATAGAAGATAAACTATACTCAGTTGTCGGCATACTAGGATCGATATTCTCAGATGAGGATGCAACCGATGGTACTTGGGGAGGTTGCTCTCTGTCTCTACCCTCTTCTTCCCAGTCCGTCTTGGCTTCAGTATCACTCGTTTTACTTTCATCTACGAATTGCTCATCATAATACCCTCTAAGATACTCATTCTCATTCAGTATAGGACTAATCGGACCCGTTCCATTATATAATAGTGGATATGTATTCCCCTGATCATCAAAGTGATCCCTTGCAAAGTCGTTAACGATTTCAATCAATGCACTTGGACTCCTTGCCTTTTCCTCTGTGTTAGGTCCGTCGATTGTATCCTCCTGTTTGACCCGTTTGCTGCTACTTTCTGATAGAGATGCTGTAGATGACATACGTTTCATTGCAACTGATGATGAAGATGACGACGACGATGTCATATCCTTTATACTATTATCCTTGTTCTTTGATGTCGATCCCGTCTTATCATTATCATTATCATGTTCCTTATCCTCATCGTTGTTATGCTTATTTGTATCCTTTGTATCGTTGCCTTTATCGGCGGTGGCTTTTGAGGTATGTTGTGTGCATAACTTCTTATCGTCGTCCTCAATTGTGCTAGTACTCAACATATTATCCGGTTCCAACATTGCAATGATTGACTTGTCGACTATGGACAATAGATTTTGCAATTGCAATGATGAATGATCAAGCGCCTTGTGTGTAGGCCTAGAACAACTTGAAGATATAATGATCAAGCGCCCCCGCTCTGACTGTCAGTGCGTTATCAAACAATGCATGCCTATGACCCCATCAACAGCCTCGGGTTTGATATTTATTTATGATATGTAGGTGTTTTTGCCCGACCGAGTCGCATGGACATCAAGTGCCCCCTGTGATTGCGAAGCGAAGGAGAATTTGTCCAATCTTTTCTGATGTCTTTCTGTGCGGGGGGAGAGGATTGACTTCATTCTCTCGGTGTAGGAGCTTGTACCTAGGACTAGTCAGGGGGTGATCAGCTACAAATGCTCATTGAAGTCAATTATTCTTCATCTAAACTGAGTTAGGCTAAAGTGACTGGGATACACGACATATCTCTAGCATAGATGTGCAACCATACATAAACACATAACACTGCTAGGGAAGGGGTAAAGCATATGTAGGCTACATAGATATCAAGCATTTGAACGAAGTTGACAGTGAAAGTTCTAGTAGTACTGTGGATTCAAACTGGATCTACTGTAAGAAGTTGGGGACTTTGATGCTCATAACATTTTAGACTAAGAGTAAGAGGGGGCAAGAAGAGCTCAATGCTCATCGCTGCTCGATGTAACTCATGCTATAAGAGAGAGATGTTTACTTGTGACACATGCATGGATGATGCAATGTTGACTTGATATACTTTTGGTAAATACGAATCACTACTTTATATGTTTGGACTCTCTTTCGGGTCATTTATACAATTCACTCCCCCCCTACTAGTTACAGATGCCCAACAAAGAGTAGAGCTCTATTTAGCTCCACCCCCCAACCCTAAACCTAATACTTACATATATTGCAATACAAAATCCCCGCTGACATATACAAGATTTGCTCCATATTGGAGCTCTTCACGAGGATATAATTTACAGATAATGATAGCTCTTGGTAGCTAGCAAATATAGATATTCCATCATCTCAAAGGTATTAGAACATATCCTTGAAATTGGATCATATCATAATAACGGAGTTGATTCTCTTGATTCTCCGACTTGTGTTATTGGTAAACAGCAGCTTGAATGTCAATGAACATTTGATGTGGTCATCAGCTCTCTTGATCTCTTCTTGATGCTTCTCTTAATGGCCGCCCTTCGCGCTTTGCTCATAGCTATGTTATATCTCTACCATAACATCAGTATATATCAACCCTGCAACTAGCAAAGTTGTACTAGGGACAAGCACTGCAAGTCCTCCTGCCAAATAATCTGACAAGATCATCTTAGCATCCGTAGGGAATAGTCCACCAAATATAATATCGAGAATGACGATTGCAATTAGCATTTCAATAACAGGTGTTAGAACTTGGCCGAAGACGTGAATAATGACTGGAAGAACACAGCATCGACACTTAGTCCACGATGCAATAGGAATCTCTTGTAGGAGAGTGTAGATAAGGAATATCATGGAGATGTTGTGTATCGATTATAGACGATAGAGATTGGCCTATGCTCGTTGTGTTATAGAAAGTGTTATAGAAAGAGATAGATAGATCAATCTTCTCCGGGTTGTGTATCCTCTTTATTTGAAGGGTGTTGTCTGATACAAGACAAATATGTGAATGACAATCAAGGGGGATCGCTTTATAGTTGTATAATGCTGTGATGGTTGTTCTTTGATATGTCTCTTGATTATGATGATATCAAGGTGGCGATGTGATCAGATGTTGTTGTACTCTTCTTGGTTGGCGTTGGCCACAAGAAGTCAAATAATTAGCATACCTGCTTATTTTGGTCGTCGTGTTAAGTTTATGGGACTCTATGTACTACTCATCACACTTCTTAACAACAACACTTCATTGTTGCACATGCTTTACGCAAAGCGGCGATGTTGATTGATTTGCAAACATAAAGGGAAAGGCTAATTAAATTTGTGTTATTACCCCCTCAGCCCTCGTGTGTATCCATCTGTATTAGTTCCTTCGTACAAAGTTTTACTTTGCTCAGCTTCCCCGGTATTTGCAAGCATTCCCCACGCCCTCTTTTCGATCATATACGAAGCTTCCATCTTTTTAAAAGGCTGTAATATCGAAAATATCCGACATAATCGAGAGTCTTATTATGAAGAGTATGTATGAGTTAAGAGGGTATAAGGTGGTAGTCATTCTAGCTTGTTCTCACTCACTTCCCAATGACAAACCAATATTTATATCGCTTATTTACAGTGTCCTTCAATGCTAATTCAAATTCTCCGCTTCAATAGCAGCTCTAGGTAAAGCATTTATTAGAGTCGACATACAAATACAAGAACAGCGTCCAACATATGTACATTTCTAGCAGTTATCATCTCTACATGTATCAATCTATGATTCCATTCTAGTCATAGCCATCCGATGCTTAGTTACCAACACCAAATGTATCTAACAGGTAGTTGTATAGATCATCATCTACATAATCATCGGTACTTCCTCCTCCTCCTCCACTACCGCTACTTGGAGGAGATGGAGATGGAGGACTTGGTGATGGTGGATTGGGACTTGGCGGTGTTGGAGTTGATCCTCCCGATCCTGAGCAATTGAAACCAGCATCAGAAGCATAGTTACTTCGACTACATACTTCATCTTCGATCCAATTGTATGAGCGTGATATGCGAGCATATACGCCAGGAAAGTGTTCCGAAGCGCAACCTATCCCCCAACTCACAACCCCCACCTGTACATCTTGACCGGCATTTGCACCCTTGACAACTAATGGTCCACCGCTGTCACCCTGGCAACTATCCTCGCCACCGCCAACAACTCGTGCACAAAGCATATTGTTTGTAATTTGATTCTTATATGTATCATAATAACCATCGATAGTTCCCTCACTTGCATCACATTCATTGTTTGATATAACATTGACATCGACATTCATTAATACATCACTCAGCTTGGATACATCATCTCGAATATCGGTATCACCCCAGCCCATTACTGTTACACTACTTCCGATACTTGGTACATTCGAATCCTTATCCAGCTTCACCAAATCAACATTGGTGGCAGTCACTGCACTATCTAGAAATACCAACATGAAATCATTATCAGTGGTACCGGAGTTGTAATCAGGATGAGGTACTTCGTTCTTCATACCAATCACCTCGCCGTCATTATCATCGACGTCATGGCGACCTAATACGATGTTGTAACTACCACCTTGACAATGCGCGGCTGTTAGTATAACATCCTTTGCAATTAATGAACCGCCACAGAAATGACCAATATCATCAGCAAGTGATACAGCGTAGGAGAAGCGATCTTCATTTGCCTCGTCACCTCCGATGATTCGAGTATCTCCAAGTTCACGTTCAAACTCTGTTGCGGCGGTATCGATATTATCTTGTCTTTTACGGAGTAGAGATCTACTAGCGGATGAGATATTGCAATGTTGAGATAGAATAATAGTAGCGGGTAGTAGGATTTGAGAAGTCTTCATCTTGATGGATTAGGATATTAGGTAGTTGATGGATGATGAAGGAATAGTAGGTGTTGTATGACAATGTTGATGATCTCTGTTGTTGTTGACCACAGACGGAAATGAGCACACTGGTCACCGCGAGTATTTGGGAATACAATGACATGGTGGCGTTGGGCTGAGTAGGCAAGTGGGATAGTTGATAGCGTAGTAGCTCCGGTCATGGTTGTGCCTGTTGTGTTGTTGATCAGTGATGGTGATTTGTTGTGTGCTCGTGGATACCGCTGAATACCGCGATATGTTCGCTTAGCTTGGCATCAAATTACACAAGGACCACAGCACGTACACCACTTGATGGACACACTTACTTGAGTCAAGTCTGAGTCTGATAACATTTAATATGGACAAAGACCAAGATATCTTACTGTATTGGACTGGCTGTATTATGCTCATAATTTAAGTAACCAAGTACTATATCAGAACAATAAATATTAATATAAAAATAAAAGCAACAACACATAAACATAAACACATCAATATCAATACAATATCCAAATACAGCGCAACAGAGAACAACATCAGCAATAACAATACAACCAAAACATTCATGGGATTTTTCAAGAAGTATAGACACAAAAATAATAGTGCACAAAACAATACAGTCGCAGGTACAACATATGTAACACCTACAGCAGTGGCATATCCGATAAATAGTTCGGCGGCCCCAGCTCAGGCAGCTGCAGTCAGAAGAGTACAAAAGCAATCAACTAGTACACCAGCAGCAACAGCAACATCAAAATTGAACACCATTGAGGCGGAGGTATCTCGGTATTTAAACATCTCTTGGGCTGACGCTCGTGATCTTGTTTCATACGCCAAGGGAAAGCATAATGTTCTTCCTGGTGA
>Ga0214477_100208_pt1 | contig 41050 bp, 28 predicted proteins | sample M1_20Mar14CPVII9_FD_165058 | JGI IMG/M metagenome (GOLD analysis project Ga0214477, IMG submission 165058) | Marine eukaryotic communities from Monterey Bay, California, United States - M1_20Mar14CPVII9sort6BwellC16 | ecosystem: Environmental > Aquatic > Marine > Unclassified | place: USA... | reverse complement strand
CCTCAGTTATTCGTATAGCTGCCGACAGTATAAGAAGAATAATAGCGTCATGGCTTGGCATATTAGTGTCTATCATTCTCATTCTATGGGTCTGAGTGGTATGTTGTGATGTTCTAGGAGTGTAAGATTCGTCACCCATCACCCATCAACATCACCTTCGAATTGCAAAATGATGTTCTCTTCCTGCCAAAGATAAATGAATATTGCAATTACAATCATAGTATAGATAGGTATAGTAGATGTACATCGGCCATATCTGAGGAGGTAGTGTAGATATTGCAATGTGTTGTGCTCTAGCCAATGCATCAGAAATAATGACACGATATGAGAAACAAGATTATGATGATGTCATATTGATTTGCAAAGACAAGTAATCGATGGACGATAGTTTGGACAACATCCGAGTGAAAGAGGCATTGCAATATACAACAATCAACCGGGGGCGTTCGTAATATATGAGATATGATACGATAACAACAAACATCTGTGCTAGGGAAGAGTGGTAAGTGTTGTTTATTCACTCTCTGCCGCCATCACTACTCATTCTCACATTTCCGAATCGACTGCTCGTTTGATGTTAGTATGATACATGGTATTAGTTTTCGAGACGGCTGTGATGATGAAGAAGAATATATTCAAAACATTAAAAGAGGGGAGGAGATAGATATGGTGATTGAGGCATACGAACATATGATATGCCCCCACACTTGTTTACGAAGATAGAGTAGACGGGGGCATACATAAACGCAACCAAACGACAAGGAATTGTAATTGTTATTAAAATAGTAGATGTGTTTATCTACCTACTGCCTCGCTATCTAAATCTAATAATATATCTTTTTGATTGAGTAGTTGGTCATTAAGTATAGAAGACATATTATACTCTACTAGCCTAGCAATAGCAATTACTGCTTAGATATCATTGCATCTATGCCTTTTTGTAACTGATGGGCCTGGTATTGCAATACTAATAGGTCCGATTTGAAGCGTCTATCTACCTGATGTCTATCTACCTCCTTTTTACATCGCTGGTTTAATGAACAATCATCTACTATCTCTCCTTTAGATTGCTTGTTCATATCTAATGCAATACTTCTATATACAGCCTTGTCGTCTTCCGTCATACTATTCCAATCTTGTAGAGCCATCAATCTGAAATGCTCAAATGTTTCTACTTTCCTTTTCTCCTCTGTATCAGGATCTCTGTAGTATGCATTCTCATTTTTAATAGTTTTCTTCCTATGCTGCCTCTTCTTATCAAATGGTTTGTATAAATTGATATACTCCTTGAACTCGTTGACGTCAGTAAAATCGTTTTCTTTGTTGAATATCTCAATCGATCTTCTTTTGATGTACACATTCCATGCATTTAAGTGGAATGGTCGACGACGCTTCATGTTGTTCATCGTTTTTGATATGATATAATCTTTTATGTTGTTAGTTCTGTTCAATGGCGGCGGTGGTTAGCTATGTGATATTAGCAAAGGCGTGGCGGATGGGGAGGATGGATAATAGGATGCTCTCATTTGACGTTCATATCGTATAGAGAAGACACCTCAATCCACTCGACACAATTTAGCTTTCATCTACATATTGCAGAGAAGCCCGGAAGAATACACTTAATCCGTTTGGCGATATTTGGGGACTTACATCCTCCTTATCACATCCGGGAAGGAGGAAGCTTGCCCATGAAAACTGCCGGCCCTCCTCGGGCCACTTGTAAAAAATATCCTCTTCTCTTCTGTTTGTACACTGTTGACTATAACCGGACACTATCTTGTATAATATTAATTCTTAACAGAAGATAGTTATCCAATTAGAGTTTATTTGCTATAAGCTGTTTATTGACTTCTTGCCATCATTGCAGCCTTTGATCATCAAGACGCCTGTTGTTGCACATGTCAAAGGAGCAATCAGTCAAGACTCAAGACACAACTGCAAAAGATACCGTCATTGCTGCTAGTGGCTAGTTGCCACTTTCTGCTTTCTATTACGATAGGCCTAGAGGTAATATGATCTAGTAATGCGGCAGTAGGAAAGGGAATAATTAGGCAGAAGAACATACTTAATCTATCTCCAACTCCTATACTCTGAGAGATCTGGATAGGCGGCGACCGACACAAATATAGAACAACTTTACATCTCCCCTTCTGCAACTCAGAAGGTTGACAACCTTTATACAAAATGGATATGATAATTCCACATAGACAACTGGAACCATTATTGAACTGGACAAACAGCTCATATGTACCAGAAGAATATGAGGTACCATCAACTATCGAGCAAACACATAATGTAAGTGGTTACATATACCTTATATTGGTATTGGTTTTTCATATCTTATTTTTGCTTTATGTCGAGAGTTCTCATGTTGTACATTACTTACTTATGTTACTTACTTCCTTTACTTACTGTTATTTTCAATACCATCTTAATATGTAACAGCAACCCCGATATGGCAAGACAAATGACTTCGGTGCATTGATTGATAAAAATTCAGAAGAGACTGCACAAGATTACATACTAGGGATTGTAATAGGTGCAATGATTATATTAATTGTGGCTTTGCTATGGTTCTTTGTTATAATTATATTGAAATTGCAGGGACAAAAGAAGGTTGGTTTCTTTACAGGGAGATTGATTAGACCTATAGATGCTAATCTTATAGCTGCAAAACAGCAAGCTATTGCCGATGATAATGCAAATGAAGATAATCAACCTTTGAATGAAGGAGTAGTTAATGAGGCTGTACCTGTATCTTCTTCCACACCTCAATATCGGGATGCTAACACAAATGAAAAGTTCAACCAACGTGTATGGGCAGTCAGGTTAATGTTTGTACTTAGTGGATGCTTTGTTATAATTGCAGGAGGATTATTCTACGGCAAGGGAGTCGTAGCATTTAAACAGAGTATTGATGAGGTTAGAAATGGTATTAGTTTAGTTCAAGATGCGGCAGGAAAGTCCGCGTTAGTATGTTTTATTGATTAAATTCGTGTGTCTAATTTGAAGTATCAGTGATTTGGCTACTTTATTTGGCCTTCATTTGTCATTTAGTTGCTTGCCTTCAATCCACATATACTAATATAAGTTACTATCATCTCTCTTTCATCGTCATAATTTATGCTAACGCGCATCTTCCAGTCAAAGGAATTGAACTAACTGAGAATCTCTTACTCGATAAAGAGGAGATTGTTGAGGAAGTAGACACAACAGAAGAAGTTAAGGATGAGAGTGAATCAGGAGAGATATGTGGACTGGACTCTGAAACTTCTAATCAAATTCGATTAGCTTATGATGAGTTTACTACCAATGTTGATGAGCTAACTGACATGCTAGACGGCACATTGGAGGGTTTCTCCGATGATTTAAGAAGCCTGATTTCATTGACTCAAAACATTGATGACAGTCTGGACACGGCTGATATCTTCTTCTACATTCTGATTACTATCAGTGTCGTGATCATTTGTATAGTTGCGGCTATGTTGGCGGCGGTCTTCTTTGCAATCAAGGGTTGGGAGAATACATTCACAAGAATCATCAAGGGCGCACTGCTCTGGCCATTCTTTATCTTTTTCTTACTGTTGAGTTGGATATTTGCAACGCTCTTCTTGGTATTCAGTTTGGCTGGGGCTGATTTCTGCGTGGATCCGGACGGTTATGTGCAGGTTCTTTTAGAGCAAAGTGAAGACATGTTCGAGGGCCTGATCTTCGGTTTTATAGTATATTATGTCAGTGGTTGCCAAGTTGAGCCAGCGGGTGTAGCTGAGATAAGAGAGCTGTCCGACGTGGCACAAACAGTTGTAGAGTCGGCGCATGGTTTGTTCTATTTGACATTGAACACCTCGCCGGTACGTCCTTCTATGGGATAAATATCGAGACACTTCAGTTCTCTGGCCTCGGTAATATGACACATGATTTATATTCCATTCAGGAGAGTATGGAGGAGACTGAGCACTCCCCTGAGTTGTGGGACAAGGTTGCATCCATTGCAGTGAATGAAACTTCATCATTCACTGAGATTGTACTTGATAAGCCAATAACCATATACCCCGGCGATTAAAAAAGAAAAAGTGATATTGGCTTATTGAGGTTGAATTATTAGTGATATTGTATCAATAAATACAGAAGACAAAAGCAAGAACAATTGAATGGTAAAGTGTAAACTTTAGTTGATAGTAGTGTTTGGTAATTATTTGGTAATTATACAAAACAATTTGAAAACCATGTTAGCAGTGTCTGTTGTTACTATGTTGATTGTTTATATTATCATCTACAAATGTATACAATGTGAAAGGAGTACAATATTATTCGAAAGAGTGATTTGGTGGCGGCCCGCTATAAAAAGATAAAAATTTCATGGCTGAAAAAATAAGTACATCGTATCTACTTCAGACTTCAAGAGACAAGATAACAAGGTCAGGGCATTTGTTGATTTGTTTTGGTAGTGATGTTTGTAGAGTTGGACGTTGACGCTACATTTATACAAAGATGAATATCTTCTAGTCAACAATCCGAAAAGAAGATGCTGCAAGTTATTTTACAACATCTGCGAGTAGATGTATCGTACTGCTTTGCTCTTCTCCTGGGTCTTCATGTTATTGCGTGTTACTTTGGTTTCCAAGTCATTGCTTCTTTGTCTCGTCTCAAGGTCGTTACTTCCATGAGTATTGACTACCTCTTGGGTAGGAATACGATTAATACGGAGACAGTGGACGATTCATCAACAGGTATTGCTAAGAAGGTTAAGCTCATTGTACGTAAAGAACAAAGTTTAGCCTCTTCTCTAAAATACATTCCTCAAGAAACGGGTGAATTGTTATCCAACCTCCTTGCAAAGATAGACAATGCCGAGGATGCTATTACGTCTCAATTGGCTTTGAATTCAATCCATACTATATTTCTTGATGAAAAGAGTAAGGTTATTAAGGTTGTTGAGGGTGTTATTGCCAAACACCGAGAGGATATCCGTCGCTGGCATGCACCCCTTGAATCAGAATCTATATTGACAATGCCAACGATCGAAGGTGGAGTGGAGGATGTCTTACTTGACAAAGATATTGCCAAACATCACCTTATGGGGTTGGGATTGCTATCAAAACCGTCTATTGGTTATGGTAATGATGCCATGTCCATCCTTGGAGTGCGCAACCTCGTCTTTGGTTTCTTATCTCCTGAAGAACAGCAAACTTTGCTGTTAGCAGAGGCCAAACATGTCATTGATGTTTGTCCTCACCTTCCAAACAAACATATCGAGGATGAAGTTAAGAAGCTGGAGGCAATGATTGGCCCGTTAACGAAAGCGATTATGTTGTTTGACAAAGATTCTAAGGCAATCATTCGAGAACAATGCCCCGAAGCATCGCCTATACTTGATACTCTTGCTGTGATTAATCGATGTGTCGAACGTGCAACATTTATTCACCAAGAATTAGTGGTTGTGGAATCTAACCAAGACAAGAATGATATGGTTGCTGTTCAGAATAACTTTGATGTAACACCAACCAAAGAAGAGGACACATTGTCAACATCTGAAGCGGTAGCTTTGCCTGTATCAAACCGTACCCGTAAGTTATTTGTTTTGCTGTCTTCTTATATTTGCAATCTATTTGCCAATGATCATCACAACTCACATTCATCTCCTCGTTCTTACTTGTCATTACTTGTTAGGTTCAACGCCAAAGATACCAGAACATGCTTCTGTTACAATTCGTTTCTCCCAGTCTGAGCTTGATCAGTTGAGTCCGCTGATAGATGCATACATCCAAGCTACTACTGCCGAGGATAGAATGGTGGCACATCAAGATCTGATTGAGACATCATGTAGGCTTGCTGGTCTTGACCCACATTGTAACAAGGTCGTAAAGCAACTGAACTCTCAGCTACTGTCACGTCCTCTTCAGGATAGCCTAAAACCAAAGCCGATTCCACCTGTCTCGCCACCTCAACAACCTTCTCCTTCACCTAAAGTTGATAAGGATGAACAGGATAGATCTGTGCCATTTTATGCACACAGCTTTGGTACTTATTGTTTGGTCTTAGTATACTTCCTATTCAGTCTGATTGACCTTGCCGGTTTTAGTAAGCCTTGTCTGGGTCTAATTACCTTTGTCAACTGGTTCAGCTCTACTCATCTTTGTATTAAGATGAAGAGATCGTATCGGAGATTATGCCGTCATAGGTGGAGTAAGCGTATCAAACGGGCTACGTATTGTGTTGTTTCGGTCTTTGCATGTGTGGTTGCATTCCCAATCATACCATTCATTTGGTTGGTCAATTTGTTTGTTGGATTACTTGTGTGTAAGAAGAAACGTCCACGTCATCCGTCAGTTTATAAGGTTCATGGTCGGACACCGGGTAGTTGTACATCTGGTAGAAGTAGCAGGAAAGCTAGCAATCGACAACGCCCTGGTCTCAAGTCACAGCGAGGGTCAAAGAGTCGAATCGCTACGGGATCACGCATTCGTGCTGTCGCTACTACTGATGAGGACGCAAAGTCAGTTCCTTCTATACCACGGGCTTTAAAAAAGGGTAAACACTCGGTAACTTCTCCTAAGAAGTTGGCGAAAGAACAGAGGTTGCAGATGCGACAGAGGCGACAGATCCTTGAAGATGCATATGCTCTCAAGGAGTTAGCAAAGTTCCATCTACATCCTGAGACTCGTCTTCTACCCCACACAATTCACATCTTGAATCCTTCTACTCCACACAATTCATATCAATCATTCAAGGATGTATTCTTTGTACAGATCGGACCAGGTATCTTTATTGAAGTCGAATTCAATCCCAAGACAGTGGTTGGTAATGTCAAGAAACTAGTTGCATCTGTATTGGATATTCCATCCAATTCGATTGTATTCAAGCCATTCAACACTTCTTGTATTACCAAGGATACGGCAACTCTTGAGCAGTACAATGTGCATCCAAACAACACTTTGCATTTGAATGAAATGGGATTGCTTGGCGGTGAAGACGATTCATCTGTTGGTGAGTATTAATGTTATGCTATGGTAGTGCACTTCTTATGATTAACGTTATCATTCTCATCTTACATATATATCTCTTAAATAGATTCATCCGACGACAACGAGGAACTTCCAAACTTGATCTCTAAGTGGAGCTTTGCTGGCAAGTCATTGCTGAAACTCATTCCCAAGCTCAAAAGGATGAAGAAACGAGATCCTCTCATCAAGTTACTCCTTGAGGAAATCAAGTACCTTGACGAAGACGTTCCTCTAGATGATGCTTCACAAATTCGAAAGAAGTACATCAAGTTTACTAAGGATTACATGGATCTTGTACCTGAGATAGGCCATCGCGGTCGAGATCTTTCGGAGGAGGACATCAAGAGAGTTCTTTTTGTCATGTGCTTTGCAACCAACAAGTGCATTAAGTATAAGGCCGATGGTATTGCAAATCGAATAGATCCTTCGAACGAGTGTATCAATTGGTTGATACGTATGAAATTCTTAGGTGTGCTTGGAGAAGATGGTGGTACCAAGTTCTCTCCTGGTGAAGAAGGTAAGGATGAAGCATCAGAGTTCTTTAACCGCAACTGTAGTATTGTTGACAGTATGATGATGGCTTGCAAAGGTACTAAAGCGTGTCCGGAGGGCAACGAGATGCCTGTGATGAAGAAACAGCTTGAGAAGCATAGCCAGTCAATGGGTATCAAAGAAGACGATCAGTTCACCTTTTGGTGCCTATACGGGCTAGTCAACATCATGTGGCGAGTCGCCTATCATTATGCTCAGACCAAGACACCTTTGTCAGTGTACATTGCGTCCCTGCAGACCCTCGGTTATCTCTTTGACTTTCCCGACAGCAAAATCCAAGAGAACAAGTTCGCTGTGTTTACAAATGGTCCACATTCCCAAGCCGAGATGTCTACCCTGCCAAATACTAACTTGTATCCAATTGAGCGAATCGAGCGATTCACAAAGCACATGATCCGTGCGCTCCAGCCTCTTCATGGATTGAAACTCAGTAATGGAGCTACTGTCTGTGTTCCTACCTTTAGAGAAGCAAGTCAAGGTGCTTTTCCGAGTGGTTCTACTTTCTTGGGCTACTTCTACCGTAGGGCCAAGCTTCCTGGCTTTGGAACTACTAAGGCAGAGTATGAGAGAAGAAAAGAAATTTTGAAAGAGATGAGTAGGAAGGCAGGTGAGAATGCAGGCAAGTTTTTGAAGGATATGTGGAATACCATCAACAATTTCTGGCCGACTCTTACCCAAACATTTGAAATGTCGGATGAGGATGCTGCCAACTTCATTGGAGATGTTTTGGGCGAAGGCATGGCAAATCATATTCTCTGCAAGATCAATGCATCTAATCAATTTGCCCGTAAACGTGAACTCAAGGATGATGGCAAGTCGAATGAGGAGGCTATTGAGACTATTCGAGATGAGTTTGGTGATAAGGCTGCTGACGGCATGAAGGGACACAAGGAAGGTTGTGACAAGAAAAGCCGAGCGTATGCGATGTATAGCAATGGGAAGAAGGCAGGCAAGTCTTTGGAGGTTATAGTTGCTGACATCCGTGCTGTTAAAGACCTTGGAGATGTATATGCTAATATGATTGATAAAAAATTTGGAAACATAGAAAACAAGATCGTCTCTGCTCAAGCAGGTGTGTTGAACTCAGTTAATGCAGCAAAGAAGGCACTAGCGAATGGCAAGACTATTTTGATTGGTATTCATTCTAAAGACGGTTGTCAAGGTTCAGAGTGTCTAATTCCTTGGGATGGTGAGACAAGATGTAAAAGAAACACAGCCTTAAACAAAGCTGGTGACATCAAGATGAAGTATAGTGTCAACTGTAGCCAATGTGGCAACGCTGACAAGACCTTTGATTTCAAGCGCTCTACCTCTTCTGACGAAGAGTGGGAGTCTACTCTGAATGACAAGTCTGGTAAATTTGTCCAGCTGTTGACAGAAGGTGCTATCGATTCTTGGTTTGAGAAGAAGAAATTGGCACTTAGAGATCATATATTGTCGAAAGAGTCTACCACTGATGAAGCTTCTGAGACTGGTTCGAGTACTGCTGCGTCTGAGTTTGATTCTAAGCCAGCTGCCAAGCGGGTTGCTAATGATACTGATTCCAAGCCCGCTACCAAGCCCGCTGCCGCAGCCGCTTCCAAGCTTCCTACTAAGAAGAAGAAGAAAGTATCATTGAATCTAGACTCGACTCGTGTCTCTTCGTCTTCTGCCGATTCTAATGGACTTGCTGATGTTAGAAAGGAGATGATGGCATCTGCACCAGAGAAGAAGAAGAAGAAAGGGAAGAAGAAGCGATCTACTTCTTCTGCCTCTGCTATGGCCGATTCTGACATTGAATTACAGCCAACCAAATCTACCAAGAAGAAGAAGAAGAAGAAAGTGCTGGTAGATCTGACGGACATTGATAACAAGCCACCTGTCGAACAGAGGAGGAAGAAGAAGAAGGCACCACCACCTTCCGATTCATCTTCTGATTCCGACTCATCTTCTTTCTCTCTCCCCAAGCGTGTCACCAAGCGAAAGAAGAAAGGTGCCAAACGTCAAAAACGTGCCGAGCCTGCTCCACCGCCACCGGACTCTGATACTTCAGATGAGGAGGTTTTGGACGACAGATTCTGTAGCAATATGAAATTACTTCCCTATTCTCCTGATTCTCTTGATTATGATCGTGGTGAATATGTATCGGATTCTGATATCGACAAGGTCTCTATCCCTGCAAATGAGACGCTATTATCTCGTCTAGAATTTGGTGATGGTGTGTTTGTTAGAAAGAGTTCAAGGCAATGGGCTTATGGTATATTTGTTGAGAGTGATGTTTTTATCACACTTGAACACAAAGTTCAATTTGCATGCGATCTGAGGACAAAGGGACAATTTGTAGAGAAGGGTGCTTCTTACTTTGAAGGCGAGAAAATCCGCTTGATCAAAGATAGCCGTCACTTATCATCAGGTTAAGCGGTGTTTCCTTGGTGTTGGTTGGTAGTCGTCATGTCGTTGTTCAAATCAGTGCAGGTTGATATGTTTCAATCTTTAATCGAGTATACAACGACGAAGCCAGATCAGGGCTTTTGGCGAGACTTCTGTGCAAGCTCTTGCGGCCATTTGTGGCCTTACTATCAAACAAGCAACTGCTCTTCGAGGACTCATAAATGTTGGTCATGACACAACGCACCTCATTAACAGAGGTGTGGTTGGACTTCGTTCGTTACTACAATGTGAAACTTTCAATCCGATATATAGTAAGTTCAAACAATGCATATGATGTGTACAATCCTTAACAATCTCAAGCTTACCATCTTTCCTTTAACAATCTATTGAATAACCAGATACGTTTGTGCATCAAGCCTTTTGTGTTCAAGGCGTCTCAGGCTTGACATACATTTTCTCTACGACAATGGTAATTGCCATCTTTTCGATGGTCATGATTATGTTTCGTGCTGCAATGTACCCGATAAAGGAACCTTCTGATGATCTGAAGCTTGAGTCACATGAAGATGGAGGCCCGACTCCTGCTGCTGATGATGATGATGCTGCTGCTGAAGAGGAAGAAAAGCCTGTGATATATTGAGCAATGTAACCTAAAATGTAGTGTTTCGAATACAATAAGTTCTACTTTAAACAAACTTGTCAAGACTACCGAGATTAACTTGTGTCTCAACTCCGTCAAGGACAACACTCGCAGTATTAATTGGTTTGTTGCTTGATGCACTTGCTGCCTTGGCTCTCTTCTTCTTTCCACTCTTTTGATCTCTGACTGCCTCCTCCATTTCAGTAATTTCTGCCCTATTCGATTTCACGGCGTTTCGGATGTGTTCATAAATGTCAACAGCCTCATTAGCCAACTGACTTCCCTTACCATTAAATTTGATAGCATTCATCTTCATTAGCTCAAATTCCTTCACAAACTCGTCGGCTGTGGGATACTTGTACATACGGTTCTTATCCCTAATAGTCGAAAGATCAATCGGATGTGTGATGATTTCATAGTATTGGGGAAAGACTTCTCTCGGGACAGGTGAGCGGAAGGCTCCGGCATTTGGCCTCATCTCCACAGCATTACGAAGAGTTTCAAGATAGTCTGAAAAGATAACGTGGGGCATTCTCTCCCTTGCAGCGCCACGGTGCTTCCTGGCTGCCTTGCCTTTCCCGGTGACTGGTTTTGTGTACAACTCGGTCTCGTCCTGTTTCTTCATTCGCTTCTTCTTCCTCATTTCCTGTTCCACTTCCCTAGCATGTTTAATTGATGACGTCTTCTTCTTTGGGCCAGACTTTCCTTTAGTACCTTCCTTCCTAATCTTAATCTTGTTGGATCGACGAGATTTAACATCATCGTCTTCAAACATTGAATGACCAACACATGCATTCTCACGATCATATTCTTCTACCTTCACCTTCTTCTTTCGTTTCTTCTCGAGGAGTTTCTTTTCATCGGCCTCTCTTTCCTGTTTCTTGGTTATAATATCGTCCACCTTTTCACGATTGACAATGAATTCAAACGAGACTGTTTGTACTCCATCAGGACGGGTCTTGGTGATCTTCCTTCGGATGACCTTGAACTTCTTCTTGGGCATATGTCCTGCTCCGCCAAGCTTATGATCAAGGCCATCCTGCATAGCTCGTTCCTCTTCCCTTTGACGTTGTAATGCGGCGAACTCTCTGGCATCCTTGCTCAGTGCTTGAGCGTCGAGGCCTTTGCCACCACCATCAGCTCTTAATCCGCTCACTAACCTGTTTGCTTCATTAGTGTTTGTCATTTCCATTTCCATCTCGGCAAAGAAGTCGTCATCGTCTGACGAATCTGACTTATCGTCATCCTTATCTTTACCAACATCACTTCCCGCGTCAGCCTCGTTGGTGTCCTTGGCATTTTCATCATCCATTTCTGCTTGCATGGCTAGCTCGCTACTTCCGGCCTCTGCCGAAAGTGCGACCACTTGTCGTCTTGAAATCTCTTGTATACGTTCCTTGTAGTTTTGTCGTTGATCAGACAAACGGAGCTTCTCTCCACGAGCAAAGCGCTCCATATCATCTCCCATACCATCGCTGGCAGCTTTTGTACTTAGATCACGAATCACATGTACACTAAAGAGCAGCAAAACAAAAACAGAATGTTAGACATGATATTGTTATTGAGATATCTTGCGCACACACATTCTCTGTGTACTCACCGATCCCAACGCTTCAATACTGAAATTTGCTTATCCTTCATACCATAAGAACGAAGTAAGCTCGCCATCTGTTTCATCGTCAGTTTCCTCAGATCATTCTCTGTACCTGTAATCTTCTTGATTTGGGCATTAAGGGCACCGTTGCTATTCGCTGTTGACCGTTTCGAATTACGAGTGTCTGGCTCGCGGATGAAGTTGTAGGCCTCTCCAACACCTGATGGATCTCCCATTCCTGTCAGTTTCATCATTGCACTTCCAACAGATCGCTTGTGTACATCTATAAACTCGGAACTAAGGTACCAAGGAGCTAATTGAAGCTCTTCATAGATGAACTTGGATACTTCTTGTCGTTTCTTCGCTTCCTTATACTCCTTATCCAGCTTCTCAAAACATTTCTCATAGTAAACTAGCTTATCAGACTGCGCTCTTCGCTTAATCTCAAGAACCTTCTTCATCTTCAACCTCCGTTCCATGGCAGCTTGGGCAGCTGCATTTAGATAAATCATGACAGATGCAACATTGGTGATTGTATTACCACCTGAATACAGTTCCTTGATGCCAAGTTCTTGCAATTTACGGATATGAGCACATTGACTCTCATATGCCGCAACACCTTCTGGGCTAACCTTGCGCCCTAATGCATCCACGCCGACAAAGTCATCTTCTCCTGTAGCCTTGAGGCTCCAGGTACCAATATTCCTTTCAAAGTTGCCAACCTGCTTGATTCGTATGCGAAGTTGGCCGTGTGGAATTAATGAATTGGCAAACAATTTGTCTCTGATGTAATCAAACGATAGGCCACTTCCATCATGTTCTTCCGCCCGTTGTAAATTCTTGGCTATTTGGTAGAGAATAAAGGCATTTGTAAACTGAAAGGATGGGGTGGAGGAACGTGGTGAGGATTAAGGTTCATAACAATCATCATAATACAAGAATCCAAAACAACAACGTACCTTCTTTTCATCATTAGTATTAGGAGAAAACACCTTCACACGAGGTTCCGTCTGACCAACACAGTATATATTCTTGGGAAGAGGACGTAACACCACTCCAAGACTAACAGACGTGTCTCCCGGATTCGAGAATCGAGGCTTGCCTTTCAACTGTCCACAGACCATTAAAAAGTCGGTTGGTTCCGAATTATGACGAAACATTGGTGCCGCGAATAGATTACTAATTAAGCCAGTTTGGGTTTGATTTTCTTCTACTTCACCAATGAATGGTCCGTGGACCTTTTGATGTAGTATTTCGGTAACACCCTCGGGTAGTATATCGACTGCATTTTCTTTTGCCTTCTTGGCTTCTAATGCCAAGGCCTCTTTGCTCTTCTTCTTTTTCGTGGTGCCAATAATACCAATCAAATCGGCTTGGCTTTTTATCTTATATTGATTCGGCCCAATGAGACGAGGCGGACGTTCAGCTCTATTCGATGGACCCGAGGGCGTCGGTCCCTGATTGGCAGACGCGGCCTTATCACCATGTCGTTTACGAAGTGGACGGTCACCACCACCAGCACTAATTGGACAACGACTTCTATCCCCCCTATAATAGTTAACAATACGGCATGTCATACCCTTTGTCATGAATAATGGTGGACGTTCCTCGACATATTCCATGATTACCAAATCACCCATACTTGGACTTAAATCCGCTTCGGTACGGATCTTACTTTGACCACGATTAGCACCCGCTGACATCATGGCATGATAACTACCAACAATTGTTGACCCATCTGCCGATGCTAGTTGTGCACGTTTATTACCACCTACACGTTTAGTATTCTCAGCATTATCAACTTTACGTGCCTGAAACTGCCATGGACAAGATGTACTAACAACCTTTAATGGTAATCTTGGTCTATGAAATTGACGATATTCACTCATTGTCAAGTCAGGCTTAACAAGTGAATGATTATATACTAATTCCAACTGTTCGACATATTCAGCATCATGTACTGAACTCGAACCCAAGGCATGTCGACTTGGTCTACCGGTACGTTCGGCACCTCCCGGTCCCATTAATGATGATGTGATACGTCGTCCTGTACCTGTTAAACTTAATGCTGACATCACTTCTGTCACTCTTGATTGTTTATCTTTCGCCATTTGTTCACGTTTACGTTGACGCATTGCCTTATACTTCTCAAGTGCCTCGATACTACCAAATCCACCTGGTTTTGATAAATCGGCAGTGGAGGTAATATCATTAGATAATTCACGTTCATATCGACTTTGATAATTTGGATGTGATTCAAATGGTAATGGACGTGATATTGGATTAGGTGCTAATAGTGTTGCTACTGATTGTCCTGCTATTGATGATTGTAGTATAAGTGGTACTTCTACTATAGATTGATCATCATCAGTATCGGACGTGACACCCTCCCAATTAACAGCCGATATTAAATCCAATGCATCTAATCGAGGATTTCTTGGTTCGAATAATAATTCAAGTGGATCCTCATTATCATTCGTAGTTGAGTGACGTTTGTAACGTTTGGCATATCCACCAAATGGTACCGGTGGTTTAAAACTTGGTTGTTGTAGATGTGAGGATGTAAAATCTGGACAGCAACTCCCTTCATCATCTGTTGTTACTTCTTCCTTCTTTGTTATATCAACATCCATGGCATTACTCTTTTCCCCCTTACTATTTCCCTTAATCTTTCCCTTGCCCTCATTTTCCTTCTTCACCCCATCCATCTTATCCTCATCATCTTCATCATCATCAAAACTACCATAACCCAACCAATCAATATCATTCTCCCAATTATCTAATTCCAAATGTGTCATTATTGGTTGTATATTACTTTCTTGATATTTACGTAATTTAGTTAATTGTGAAATAACTTTTGATGTGTCTCCGTCTATTATATTGGTATTAGAAGTTAGGGATGATGATAGTTTAGCTTGTAGTAATGTAGATTCGATAAATGGTGTAGTAGTGGTGTTGTTATCTGTGGTAGTATTATCAGTGTCAGGGTCGGAGATTACCTTGGCATCCTTAACTAAAGACGCAGCTAATTTAGATGAGCGTTGTTCCTCATTCAATCGTTGTGCCTTTTCCAATACTGATTCTTGTGTTATGGCAGTTATAACTTCCTTCTTCTTTTCTCCACCCTTTTCTCCACCAGCCTTTCCCCCTGTAGTATTTGTTGCGCTACCTTTGGATAGTAACTTAGCCTTGTCCTTCTTCTTTTGTAACTCACGCTGCTGCCGTTGTTGTTGTTGTTCAATATCACGTTGTTCATTCTGTAATAACATTGTATAACTTGGACGTAAATTATTGTAGTTTATTGTACGTGATATTAATGTTCGTGCTATATTTGATGCTGTTGATGATGCAATATTAATTTGTGCTTGTGAATTAGTTGTCGTTAGTTGGGATGTTGAGTTTGTTATGTTTGTGTTGTTGTTTAGTTCGTCTATTGAGGATGCCGAGGAGGAAGTTTCTATGTCGCCTTGTTGTTGGTGGTGGTTGTTGGATGGAGTTTTAACAATGTAGATTAAATCTTCTTCTTCTTCACTGTCTTGAATATTGACAGATGCTTTTTCTTCTTCTTCGTCCTTGTCATTGTCTATATCCATTGCATTAGCTGTCTCAACTGCCATATCCATAACTTTATCAGCCTCAGCAGCTTCCTTATCCTCAACTCTATCCATAGAATCATTATTATTATTATCAACATATACAACATCATAATTATCTTCCGGTAATAATTCCAATTGACCGGTTGATTTGTCCATTTTATATACACGTACATTCTCCTCTACTTTCTCCTCCGTTACATCGGCGGTGGTGGTATTATTGGATTTATCATTAGTATCAACATCTACAACTTCCACCAATGGTGAGACTTTATTATCTGTTGGTGGCTGTTGCTGTAACATTTCATTTGGTATTAGCTGTGCATACCGTGATGAATTGGGTTGTCGTAGTGTATTATTGTTGGTATTATTAGTGTCTGTAGTACCATCGTTGTTGTTATTGGTATTACCTGATTGGTTTAGTAATAGAGTTTCAAATACTCGATCCATCTTGATATTGTGAGCCGTGAGCTAAGATTATTGCAATTTTCAGTTAAGGACTTTAAAGAGCTGTACTGCGTTCAATATAGATTTTCAGGTTACCGGAGCTGAACCATTCGAACGGGCGTTAAAAGACGAGTTTAATGAGTACAGTGCCTATATATGAACATGTTTATTAGCATACTAATCACTCCGTAACCTCAATAAACTCAACAACTAACAGCAAGTATTGTAAAATTTCTTCTCTTTTGAATCGGTATCTTTTAGATGGTCTCGGGTTCACACCAATTGAAAGAGGCCGACTAACACGCTGTAGTTTTGTTCGATTGATTCATACTCCCGCTACCTCATATAAACTATATTTTATACCTCTGAAAATGCACAGTGCATATCTTAAGTATTACTTATAATATCATGCAAAACTAAAAACTGGCACAAATGAAAGTTATAATCTCGATGAATAGAGTTGTCTGTCGGCGGCTGGATATCCAAGAGCGGCAGTGATAGAGTGTAGACAAGTAAGTCTATGATGAGCGGCGAGTCTGAAAAGGTTTGCAATGGTGGTACATCAAAAATAGTAAATGATAGTTGCAAAGACGGTGCATCAAAATCAAATTATAATTTGAACGATATGTTAAACAATATGAGTATAGACGATAATACTGTATCGGTATGTGCAAATTGCGGCAAGGAAGGCGATGATGTCAATAATACATGCAACAAATGCAAGATGGTGAAGTATTGCAACGCCGCGTGCAAAAAGAAACATCGACACAAACATAAGAAAGAATGCGAGGAATTTGTCAGATGTGCTGCTGAGAAACATGAAGAAGAGCTCAGGCTTGCCGCTGAGAAACAGGATGAAGAACTTTTCAAACAACCTCCGCCAGAAGAAGATTGTCCAATTTGCTTTCTACTTCTTCCTACACTTCCTACGGGTAGAAGATATCAAACATGTTGTGGTAAATTCATATGCAGTGGATGTGTTCATGCTCCTCTTTATGATGACCGAGGCAATGAAGTTGATAATCAAAAGTGTGCATTTTGCAGAGTACCGGGTCCTGATTCAGACGAGGAGATGATTAAAAGGACACTGAAAAGAGTGGAGGTTAATGATCCAATTGCAATCTTCAATCGCGGAAATCATCACAGGGATGGGAGCTATGGAACTAAACAAGATCATAACAAAGCATTAGAACTATTTAATTGGGCTGGAGAACTTGGTTATGCTGATGCTTACGGTGGTATTGGTAATGCTTATGATTGTGGTTATGGTGTGGGGGTTGATAAGAAGAAGGCTAAGCATTATTATGAGTTAGCAGCCATGGCAGGAAGTGTAATTTCAAGGCACAATCTAGGTGTTAAAGAGTTGGATGCAAGTAATTTTGATAGAGCATTGAAGCATTATATGATAGCTGTGGCGAGTGGAGATTCTGAATCTTTGCCTGCAATCAAGAAGTTATACTCAAGTGGACATGCAACAAAAGAAGATTACGCCACAGCATTACAGTTATTTCAAACGCACTTGGGTGAGATCAAGAGTGCCCAAAGGGATGAAGCGGCTGCAGCCTATGAAGACCAGAGATATCGTTACTATTAGAGACATCTTTTTTCTAAAAAAAAACAGTTCATACTTAAGTTCAGAGTAGATAACAAACACAAGAGATAGTTTGGTATTGCAATACAAATACTCTATTAGGTGTTAAGTGTAACTAAGTAGTTCACTCTTCTTCAAAAATGAGTATCCAAAGGATACTCTTCCTAATAGCCGCCCTGTCTCTCTCGTTCAATATTGTACCTCTCGATACAACACAGTTTAGGCATCAGGATATATCAAAATCTATCTGGACTTAGTTCTGATCTCTCAATTGTTTGAGATGCCGATGAAAATTGATACATCCCAAGCGTGAAGACTTATGTCTAAAAAATGGTTCCGAAGATCACAAACATATGTTTCATTGCATGTGTCTTATCAAAATTGAGACCAGGGTGCGGACTGAGTAGTGATCAGGCTGCTTGGATACAAAGAGGCTGGCTTGAGCATGCTCTCGTCCTATCGAGATAGAACATCCAAAAATGTGTACTTAGGAAGTGGGATATCATGGCAAGCTTATGCCTTGACATCTTCCTCTTTGGCAAGTCCACTTGCCTTGAGGAATTCATCATCTGGTTGTCCATCACTCTCTGCGTCAACCTCTCCGGCAGCTTCTGCGTCGGGCTCTGGAAGATGCGCGTTTAGCGGTTTATGGAAATAAAGAGAGACGATAGAACTCAAGTTAGTGCATATGTGGGTTACAAAGGAATCAAATAAAGGCAGACTAAGATCAAACGAAGTAGTCAAATCACCGAGACTTCATATTGAACACTTGAATTCACATCAGAAAACAGACTAACGCGGACTTTCCTGGTACTACAAGCGTTTGTGCGCCAACATCAGCACCAGTCTTCTTCCAGGCAGCAATTGCTTGTTCAGAATCTTGTCCGGTAAGCAAACCAGCATGTCCCTTAATGCAGATGAAGGCAGTTAATACTCCAGAACCTAGAATACATCCAGCCATGAGGTAGAAGGCAGAGATGGTATCCAATTGACGGAATCCAAGTCCGAATCCGACGGCTCCACAGTTACCTCCAGCTCCGACAATACCAGCGATTGATCCAGTAACAGGAGGATTGACATAAGGTACAATACCATATGTTGATCCCTCAGCAGATTGGACAAGGGTTGAGAAGATAACCATGATAACAATAGCCACGGCCAAACTGTTAGAGTTGGCAAAGATGAATACCATGACACCCTCAAGGATCAATAGGAGAGTCTGCCAAGCAAGTCTACCACGCATACCCATCTTGGCATTGGCCTTGTCTGAAACGAATCCACCAATTCCACGAGCGAATAGATTCATCCAGCCGAAGATGGAGGCAATGGCAGCAGCAGACTCGGTAGTAAGTTCAAACTTGCTCTTGAAGTAGGATGCAGCGGCGTTATTCATGGTAAGTTCAACTCCGAAACAGCAAGCGTATTGAATGAAAAGAACCCATGTGTTGATGTTCAAGGCACCAGATCGGAAGGAAGCGGCAGCAGAAATCTCGGGCATGGTCCCATTCTTCTTCATTTCCTTGTAGTTACCCTTGGGTGCATCATCACTAATACGCATGATCAAGGCACCAAGACAGAAACCAACAACGGCAGGGACGATACAGACAGTACGCCATGCCTTCTCTGCGGACATACCAAGCTTGAATAGAGGGAAGAGGGCAGTTCCCATGACAATTTGGGTAACACCACCTCCGAGATTTCCCCATCCTCCGACTAATGCATTAGCTGTTCCGGCAACTTCCTTAGTAAACATACGAGATGTCCAGAATTGACAGCAGACGAATGTAGATCCACCAAGTCCAATGAAGAAACGAAGGACTGATAGAGAGGCTGTGTATATTGATGGATAAGATTGTATTGGAATGATGTGTGTTAGATACCGAATAGAAGAAGAGAAAACATTATGCACACATCATATGCACACTCTACACTGCACTTACCACTTGAGGTAACCAAACCAGTTAATGCGCAGGGAATACTAGCAGCCATCAATAGTACACCCATTAAGATACGTGCACCATACTTGTCACACATTGGACCGTTGATGAATCTCATGAAGATAGTACCGGCAACTGAACAAATGTTGGATGTCCATACTTGTTCTTTCGTAAGGCCTAAGCTAGTCTTAATTTCAGGCATTAGGGGTGCAATAGCAAACCAAATGAAAAAGGCGGTGAAGAAACCCATCCATGAACAGTGGAAGGCACGCATGTGTGGACGTTTGAATGATAGGAGTTTAATTTCTGTTGCCTTGTCATCTTGATCGGGATCTACATTAACGTAGTAGGTATCATATTTCTTGATCTCGGTAGCCTGTAATATGTTGTTGTTATGTGATGTGTGTAAGGTTTGTAAATGATAAATGTATAGTATAAGATGCATGGTGATGTGTATTGCAATGATGGATATATTGTATTGTATAGAAGTTGTGCGAGACAAAGAAAAGGGGTGTCAGAGATAATGTCAATGTGATATAGAGTTTGCAATGATACACAGTAATTCTCCTTCAATCTTTGAGACAGCTTATCCGTTGGAATCATACAGATTGCAATTGCCAAACAAAACAGAACAACCAACTCATATCGTATTCAATCTAATCTAGGCGAGTGTCAACCATTGGCAAAACAATAAACTCACCGAGCCTGTGGCAATTTCTGCGGACGACATTGTGTTTATATGATATGTATTAGAAATCGATGTGTGATGGGGATGATCTGAAAAATTATGAGAGGATAAGTTGTGATACAGCTTGGATAATGAACACGTCGAATAGGTTGAGTAGTTTATCCTATCGTCATTGCATTGCTGCCAGAGTTTTGTGGGTGATTTTGTGTGATGACAGTGTGTATTGAGAAAAGATACCGCTATTCTTTCTTAATTGGTGTTGCAAATTGCACGAACATTATTTTGAGTAATTTAGTACCGTCTAACAAACACATAGAAATTATCTAAAATATATGTCGATTTATGCCATTTCCAGAGGAATATTTGATACTTAATTTGTAATCAATTCAAGCGCATTAATGGGTTTTTTGATCCGGTATTCGCATGTCACTTTGGCTTTTCAGGTATTAGAGGATACCTCTCAAAAATAAGAGTTAGTTGATGTTACAATAAATATAAACTCATTTTAACTTAAATGTAATAACGCCGCAAGGAAAGTATGACTGAAGAGTGTGGAATGGACCAGTCTCATTTTGACTGAGATATGAAGTCTTCTCTTTACCCTTGAAATATCCAGCCTCATAAAATTGTTGCATTTGAGCACTGCTATATGGACCTCGGAGTACTGCTTTTTTGTTCCATTTAAAGTACCACGAGGTGTTCTGTATGATTTCTGGGGCCGTCACCAACTGTGCCTTCTTCTTAGTAGTCTTCTTCTTAGTCTTAGTAGTCTTCTTCTTAGCAGTCTTCTTCTTAGAAGATGATGACTTGCCTTGGGTAGACTCTTTCTGAGGTAAGACGGCACCAGATGATATACTGAGCCGTTGGTTTGTCGGATTCATATTCTTAATGGCTTCTGTAATAGGTTTGATATTGCTGATATCATCAGTGAAAGTCCCAGCTATTCCTTTGAGCTTGACTCGAAGGCCTTTGGCAGTGAACTTTACAATTTCACATTGAATACCATCATTAATAACTTGATCACCAATCGAGAATATTTCATTAACCTCTGCCTTTCGGGCTGCCTCCTCTGCCTTCCGGGCTGCTTCTTTAGGATATGCATACCGCTTGGCTTCTTCCTTTCCACTAAAGCATTTCCCATCTGGTGCCCGAATGGCATAGTGGCATAATTCAATGCACAGTACTGGTTTGTTTCGTCATCTTTCAATGCTGCCGCGACTCTCAAACGAACATCTGGATCAGTGAAGCCACCACCTAGAGCCAAAATACTTGTCGAGAAATCAGTGCAACAAAAGTCGATGTTGTATCCAATCTTCATCATCGTTGTAAAGTTGTCAATACCCAACACGGCCACCAAGCAAACAACCTTGAGACTATCAATACCATTAACTGGACTGATTTTCTTGCCCAAACTTACAACGCCACCACGGATTGGATCACGGCACAAGTCTTTTGGTAAAGCATTACGTATCGCCTTCCAAACAGATCCTTTGCAATTCTTAGTGCCCTCTTCCAGATTACCAAACCCTTCCATCTCAATCAATTGTGCACAAAAGATCTGTACTTGCTTGAGTAAAGATGCAGGAGATGATATCTTGGCACTTGTCAATGATCTCATGATTGTGATATATGATTGTCCGTTATGGATTCTCTGTTTGATTGTATATTTAGCTCCACGGATACAATGCCAAGATGGTGTGACGAGTATCTTGATAGTCTTGCCGTTATGTTTGTACTTGTAGATTGTACCGGCAACACTTTTATCATTGTTGAGTAATGTAACCTTTTCACTGTTGGCAGGAAGATGCTCTGCTTTTGCTTCCTTATCTAGTTGTTCGATTGATGTTTCTTCTATAACGATGATCTCATTATCACAAGCGGCATCCTTGGCTTCTTTCAACTGCTTCTCCACCGCAGCACTATACGCAGCCTTGTCTGTTGGATGCAGGTATCGTGCACCGAGCGGTGACTTCTTGTCTAGTGATGCAATGGCAGTGTAGATTGCATCCTTATCATTAGATTGGATTGATGTAATGATGATCTCGGCCGCTTGCTTGACTGCTTCAAATCCCTCACTACCGTAGGCATCAACATACTCCTTAAGAAGAGCACTGTTATCAAATAGCGTCTGAGTCTCGTATAACTTCAAGAACTTGCTAGGGTGTCGCGGAAGTATCATGGCTTTGAGAGCAAGCAATGTTTCCTTATCCTTCTCTGGATCGAGTCGTTGTTCTATGTATGCATACAAGGCATCTTTTTCAGTCGGCCAGGTCAAGAGAAGAATAAATTTTACACATGTTTCGAGCTCGTTCGTAAACTCTTCGTTGTGGACTGCTATCTCTTGAGGTGGTGACTGGCAGATACCACGGACAGTAGTACTGCCGAGGTTGAGTAACTTCTCCAATATTGGCCCCGGAGAACAAGAAAACATGGATGATAGAGATGATTCCATAAAGAAGTTTGTTCCTTCTCCTTTTGCATCTTCTTTGTTGTCGTTGTGCACTTGAAGTGATGGAGTAATGAGAGCAGCGAGCTCTACAATCTCTTTCAGAAGTGGAGACTCATCATTCATCTTCAGAGACTCGGCGAGGTTGTAGAAGAACCCAGTCACATCCAACATCTTGGATATATCAATCTTATCCTTCTTCTGTGTTACTGATTAAAGAAAGGTAGAGATGAGAAAAGGTGAGAAACTGGGGTTCATCTGCCCACTAAAACTAACGTCTAGGAAGTCAAAAGAAACAACTCACTTACCAGTTGCACCTTCCTCCTCCTCCTCCTCTTCACCTTCTTCAACTTCGTGTTCAACACTCCCGTCAGTAGATGAAGGAAACAGTTGCTCCCAGATTCGTCTGAGCATTCCCTCTACCTTGCGGTTGGAAATTCCAATCTTCCACCGGCCATTGATGATATCATTCAAATCCTTGAGTAGTCGATACTGACCTCGTAGCTCCCCCTTTAGCTCAGTTAGTTTCCTCAGCCGAAACATACCATCATCATTACAGTCTTCACCGATGATTGGATGTATCTCTTGCAAATGGAGTAATCCAAGTATTGGCAAGAGACCCCAAAGTTCCTTCTCGGCATCCGATACCGGCCCTTTCTTTTCTTTCCTCATCTTCTTCTCAGTTATATCCATAAGATATATGAATTTGCAATTTGCATCATCCAACTCCTTTTGTTGAATGAGAAATGGATCGTTTGGCTTTGTAGATTTAACATAATCAATCTTGGTATACTTTTCCTTCATGCCATTCCATATGTCATGAAAGGAAGTTGTCCCGTACTCTTGTTGAAGTTTTGTGAAGATTGATGAGAGGTTAGGTCCAAGCTCATGGATCTGCCCCCAACTATCCGTTATTACTAGTGGTGAGGAAGTTGTTTTCAATTGTAATGTGGCGGCAGGTGATAGTTTTGTTGGTAATGCACTTCCTTGTTCTCTGCTGCATTTGGATAGAGATAACAATTCAACCTATCAATCAACTCCTGTTTAAGTCCACTAACAGCCAGATTCAAGCCACGTAGTCTATCCTTCAGCTGTACTACAGTTAATATAGACAAATCGTCTCGCTGCTGACTCAATACAACTGCCTCATTGGTCGGAGTTGAGGCTACTAAAACCATATCATCATTAGATGCATCGATATCACTTGGCTGTTGTATCTCCGACTTGTGATGAGAATCATCCCGTGAATCCCCACTAACTTGTACTTCTTCATTTTCAGTAGACAGATTCGTATCTAAATCTAATGCAGCGGTAGGTGATTCATCAACTAATTGAGTATCAATATGATCCGACTTGAGGTTGGATTTTTCCGGAGCATCCTCATCAACTTGTATATCTACAGCAGTGGTATGAGAGTTTGGTACATCGTCATCATTCAATGTCTGACTTGTACTTTGTTCATGATGTTTAGATAGTAGTGATGATTGCAATTGAGGTGACTTCCCCAAGTTCAATGGTAGTGGTGGTGTATGTTGTTGAGACTGAGGAACAGTTCTAAATGCAGATGCTGGTGATGATAGCAATAGAGATGATTTCCTCGAGTCCAATTTTGATAGCGGAGTAGATTGTTTAAGGATAGTGATAGATTTATTGTTGGATTCCTCACTTTCATTAGTAAGCGGTGATAAATCCTCAATAGCTGAAGTAGGTGAGGGACGGACATTCTTCTCCTCACAACTATCCAAACTTTTAAATGTTGCTGTGGGTGGTATATCATTATTGGTACTAAGTTCAACCTCCATACTAATGCCACCACCATTAATAGACCCTATTTCTGTATTTTGTTCATCATCAATTTCTTTATTGGTAGATGCATTGGATGTGGTTGATTGTTCGTCATCATCATCATCATCATCCTGAACTGTTGCCCAATCATCTGATTTATCCAAATCGGCATGAGTGATAAAATAATTATCAGGCATAGACTCATCGAATTCATCAATACTATAATACTTTTCCTCGTCATACTGATCAACAGCATCAATGTGCTCATCTAATAATGCAACACAATCAGCCTGCTGTGAGTAGTAGCTGACCAATTTATCTACCAAATTTGGAATATGTCGTAATTCTTCTTCTTGCCCATGGCCGCTACTATTTAGTAGTATATAATACGGAACTTGATTTAAATAACATAGCCAATAAATAAATTTATCTTCCAATTTTTGTAGTTTATTGTACACTGTCTCATTGAATGGAAGGATGGCATCATCGTCAAGCTTACCATCATCATGGTGCAGTTGACACTGACCGTTACCATTTTTATCAGTTTTGCATTTTTTTTGTTTAGTTGTACCATTGTTATCATTTGTTTTATATGTATTATCGGATGTGGATTTTTCTCTCCTCTTCCTCTTCTTCTCTTCAATCCGAGTAGAAGACCTTCGTGTGTTTGTAGTGGAGGACGCCATGATAGGAAAGCTTTCTTTAGAGGGCTCAACATTTTTGAGTGATAAAAAACTTGTTTGGCGATGAAACAGTATGGCCTCATCATTGCAATCACTCATCTCTAACCGTGATCTAACAACAATTGCAACAGAGTAGAAGTCGCATGATTGTATGCTTGATTGAGTCATATCCCCTGTGCTTATACTCAGGTAGATGAAGATGATGAATCAGTTGATATATGTGTCAACATACTAGAGTGTCCATCAGCGAACACAAGAATAAAAGACGGTTTGGCAACCAGTTTGGTTTCATTATTTTTTATGAGCATGGGCGTGTAGTGTAGTTGAAGAAGTAAGGAGGAGTATGGACAATTCAATATCAACAAAGAGAAGAAGACGGGCGGAAGATGATTTGATATCAAATGATGTCAGCTCTGCCGCCGCCGCCGTCGCTATAGATACCTCAAAAGTACTACATAAAGATACCCCAATACAACAACAACTTTGTGTCCTAAAACAAGGTGCACCTCAAGATAATAATGATAGTATACCACTATTGCAACAATTAGAACAAAAACGTACTCAATTAGAGATTGAATTGAAGAAACTTAATGAACAAATACACTCTATTAAAATCGATTATGACGAAACAGTACCCAGTAACGACATAAAGTCTTCTTTATTAATTGCAATTGAGAATGATTGTATTGCAATGATATTGAGTTACCTTGATCCTATATCACTTGCTCAATGTGAAATGACATCGACTAAGATGAAAAGATTGCCGACAGTACTTGGGATACTATTGAGAAGAATGTATGCAGAATGAAGTGTAGGTCTGAGGAAAAAACTGCAAAAGAACGTATCATTCGACATACACTTGCATCTAACTTTGCAAGGAAAGTTGAACATAATATAATGAGCGGAGATAACAAATTTAGACAAAATATCTGGAGTCATGAATCGTATCTTCCATCTTATGGATATATTGCAACTGATTGCTGGGGATCCAATGAATATGAAATATTTGTTCGGTTTTCAGATGGTACAAAAAATTGGCCGGTCAATGGTGTTTGTACTGATGAGCACTTATTGTGTCAGGGATTTGAAGTTGATGATGAAGTTTATACAAATGCTGTATTATGGAGTCAAATGAACGGTGAAGATCAACCTGATATGAATCTAAGGTTGGATCTTCAGCTCAGACAATTAGAGCTCTTCAGTGATGTGAACCCGAATGAGCTACATTCAGGTTATGATGTTCATCGTCAAGGACAAGAGAAAGTATATGAACCCAAATTTTCGGAATTTGTGGATCGTATAAAGAAGTTGCTGGCGACGGTTGTAGCTGTACACAAAGAAACACGCAAGGTATATCTTCTTTCATCGTCACTGGGGTTTACTGATGATGTTGAATGGTATAATAATGGTTGTCGATATGGGTTCGATGGAGATGAAATGAACACGGAAAATGGATCTGATGAGATTTGCTGCATTCGTCTTATTGCAGATACCGATGAAGAAAACAAAGGCGACGATGGTTACAAACCTCGATTTTGCTTAAGCATAGAATATCACTGTCCAATGGAAGAGTATAAATTAGTGGAAAGAAGGAGAGGGTATGGTAGTAGAATTTGGCAGAGAATCAAACCATTGGGAAATCCAATAGATGGACAAACTGCTGGTAGAGGTTAATAAGACCTAGGACAAGCAAATAATTGTTAAGTTTATATTAGAACTGTGAAGTCTCGACCTGATCAGCAACGTTCCCTTCGTCTATGCACTCTGCTCCACCTTTACCACAAAAGAGCTCTGTTTTCACTATCTCTCCTTCTCCGCTATCAATACAGGACTTGGCTTCTTCAACCCAACTATGTACCTTCTTTCGACAATCATTACAAACCAACACTAATACACGACATCGGCAGCACCGTGCCTCCTTCTCTTCACATGGAGCATGACCATTATCATAGTCATCGTGTGGACAAGAGCATATGATACATTTGCCAACAATACACTTCGTGTCAATACTACTACCGGCGGCTTCTGAAGATTTGCCTGTGATTCCATTACCAATAATTGGATCAGTACGACGAGGATCGAATACAAAGTTCTTTCCTCTGTATAAACATTTCTTTTCAGCAGCTTGATCATCTGTAGTATTACCTTCTTCTTCATTAGCTTCTTCTTTTGCTGCCAGCTCTTGTTCTTCTCTACCATAGGATTCAAGATATTTTTGTATACCCCCTTGTAATTGATATATACCCTTGGGTTGTTCTTTCCCTTGCCATGCTCCCGAGTTACTTTCAGATAGTGCTCGTAGATATGACCCTGCTCGTTCACATCGTACACCGCCTATAAGATAGCATGGGACATATGATGTGAGCACAATCAGTATTAACAAACACATATAATAGAAACAGAATCATCTGTACTTACCAGTACAATACATATATACCTCTTTCCCAGCTAATGCCTCAGCAGCCTCTTTTGTATTGAGTGCCTGTGGTAAACTTGAAAATTTGCGTGTATTTGGAAAGAAGGTTTCAAGAGTCGGGACCGCAAAGTGACCTATTTTCGTTTCATACATATTTCGTGTGTCTAGTAGTATGGCATCTTTTGGTATTGCGGTATGTTCTTGCTCTTGTATGGTATCGTCATGCTCAGAGGATATATTATCGGGTTTATCAGCCTGTTCATTATCATTCTTCTTCTCTTGTGATAGTTGCAATAACTTCTCATTCCACTGCTGTGGTGATAAGTGTACTGCCGGTGTTGTCTTTTCCCAATCTTTAATTGATATTGCTGTTCCAACTTCTTTATGGTTTGGTAATGATGGCTTTGAAACTGGTACATTATCTGATGGTTTACTTTGATGCACATCTTGTGCACTTTTTGTTTGCTGCTGTATTGAGGTATCATTTGCAGCCTCATGTTCTACTTTATCCTCACCATCATCATTCTTTACATTCTCCTGAACATTACACTCCTCCTGTAATAACTTTTCAAGACGCTCTTTCTCTCTTCTCTTTTGTTTCCGTCGTTGCTTACATCGTGCTCTACCCCTACTACTTTTACTTATCTGCTTTGGTGGTTCAATTAAACTAACAACCTCACGTGTTATCTTAACACTTAGCGAGTCAAATAATTGTTTATTGGTTGGTACATCTTTTCGTAGATGACAATATTTCATGTCTAACCATTCTGTTGTTGGATCTACTTCCGTTTGTATAATACTTTCATCAATAATATTGGCATCTACATTATGAATATTAGTAGAGTTAGTAATAGTATCTCCACCAACAAGATTAATCAACTCTAATCTTAATTGAACTTCATACTTTCTTAAATTAGTTTCAGTACCGCTAAGTACACCATTAATACCCTCTTCACTAACACGTATTCTACCACCTAGGTTTAGAGCAGTACAGGATGTTTTATGAAAGTTGGAATGTTGTACGAGTTGTGTTTGTGGTATTGGTGAAGGGGGATAACAGTAGTAGAGTATTATCATCATGTTATTTTGTTGGTGATAGTCATTCTCGACTTCTGATGCTGCTGTAGTGTGGTTTGGCATATTGAGCAGAAATACTGAACTAATCACTCTATATCTCTATTCAAATACACCTCTTGTGATTATGTGATCTTGGATGGCTGTGAATATTGTTACTCAATTTATAATTTTTGCAATATGAATGGGTATTGATAGAGCCTATATTTTGTATTTCTCAAGATTTAGAGACATTTAATACCCAAAGTGGTATTATGAGAGTTTAAATGCGGCTAAAGGCGGAGGTAGAAAGCAATCTATGCATTGTATGGATTGCAACAAAACATAGTATCATCATATCCACCAGACGTCTTTTAAGCGCGTCGTCAGAGGTGACTGAGATTTTATCGCATCAGAGAGTAGTTATCTTAGTCTTAAGTATAACCTAGATATTTGCACCACAACCACTATTCAATAATATTATTGCAGCATGATATCGCTAATAGGACGTCGTATAACCAATGGCAATAATCGTATATTAAGTGCTGCTACACGGCAGTCTTTATCCCGATACAACATCAACAAACATCAGTATCCTCTTCTATATTATAATCGATGCACATCATTACACACAACATCAATTCTCTTGAACAATACTGATGACACTGTTGTTATATCAGATAATGACTTTCTATCATTAACATCCAAGAATGCACCACCACTGGTGCCAGTTACTAATATTGATAATGACATTCTCTCTCCTGAACAGCAATTGCCTTCTTCTGCTGAAGCCGTCGGTAGCGATAGTGATAATAAAAGTGATGGATTTAGTGCATTTCAACAACAATCTCAACCTACTCCATCTGCCACCCAAGTAGAATCTATCCAATCAACAACAGAGGAATACATCAAGGAAGGTTACCAACAAGAAGAAAATACAAGCGCACTACAAGAATGGCATTCATCCAAAGAAATACAATTCAATCAACTAACTAATCAAGCTGATACCATCCTCAACTCACCAATCAATAATTTTCAGGATGTACAATCAATACTATCATTAATGAAGGAAATTACTATATTTCAATCAAGTATAACTACTGAAATGTATGAGTTATCAACTTTTCGAAAAGTTAATCCAATGTATCCACCATCCAACTTTATGTCGAACATTACATATGATGGGGCATTAAAAGTTGAAGCTCTATTATCCCACCTCCTCTCTCCTTCAACACATTCTACAACATCCTCCTCATCAACATTAACACCATCAATAGAAGTAGCCGCATACATCTACCTCTTGAAATCATATTCACAAACATATCATATAAAATCAGGTGATTATTCAGAACGTATATTAGAAATATATGGTGAAAAGTATGGTGGTGATATGAATTATATGCCAAATATTAATTGTTATAAGTTTGTTTTGGAGGGACATTTGATGAGTTGTTCTAGCTTTACTCAAGGTTTACCTTCAATTACTAGTACTACCACAACTGATGATGTTGATAATGATATCAATGGTGAGGAAGGAATGAATGTAGAAACACCTGGAGAAAAGGCAATATCAATATTAAACCTATTATCATCCGTATACACTGCTGGTGATATATTCTTAAAACCAGATTTGGAATTGTATAGTTTAACGATTAGTGTATTGAGGCATAGTATATTAGATTGGTTGAATAGGAGGAGATTGCAATATCATCATGATAGTGGTAAAGGGAGTGAAGGGAGGAGATTGGAAATGAAATTAAGTGAGGATGTATTAAATGTGTTGGAATTAATGGAGGATCGGTTTGCAGAAGTTATGAATGATGCTACTAAAAACAAAGTAGAAGGAGTAGATGGTAGTAGTAGTAATAATGAAGGAATATTATCATTAAACGAATGGTCATGTATGATACGTGCCTATACGGATGCTTTGGCAATTACAGGACGGATACCACTTGATAATGCACACATTGTTACTGGTACATTATTGAACAAGTTGGAAAAGTTTATTACTGATAATTCATCCAATATTGTAGCTTCAATGAATAGTAGTATGGATGATGGAAATGATGTTCAGGTACAAATGGATATGATACAACGGAATATTGAAGAATCATATACCAGTGCATTATCCTCTGGACTTAAGAATGGTGCACAATTTCCTGGTTTTAATAGTGTTATTAGTAATGCAACGACAGCTGAGGAGGTATTTAATCGAATGGTGCACAACTCTCAACAGCACGAATCATCATCACCCGAGACAAACTTTCTATATCCAACACCAACATATGAGAATTATCGTGCCTTAATAAAATGTTGGTGTGAATGTGTACGTAAGAAGTATTCAACTGTTGAATCCAACATTATCATGTCAAATATGGAAATATTGCCACATTTAAAAGCAATTTCCTACCTTCATCAACTAGAAGAACAAATGGATAATGAATCAATGGATGGTGCAATATATGGTGATATTATTTGGGCATGGGGACATGTATTAAACTGGCCATCAATCTATAAAGTTAATGATTATAACTTTGCTGCCAACGCGTCTGAACAATTGATTTACGAAACTATGGAGAAGTACAACAATGGATCGATATACTTTTATCATAACGAGGATGCCTTGAAGATGTATCATCATGTATATAGATTACATTCCAAGATGCATAAGGGTGGCGAGGTTGCCGTGAAACGTTCCTTGAAATTACTTGATCATATGGAAGAAATGTACAAGAGGAGTAAGGGTGTTATTGCCAAGCCAGATGAAATGACATTTGCATTGATACTCAAGACTATATCCAATAGTGGTGTGGAATCATCAGCGTCAAATGCTGCACATGTTATTAAAAAGATGGAAGACTTTGACCTTGTACCTTCCGAGAGGCATTACCTTGGATTGATTCGAGCACATTCAAGAGTTAAACAGCGTGTTGTGTCAGACCCTGGTAAGGCAGATGCAGTATTACAGCATGTGAAGGATAAGTACAAGTTGAACAAGTCCGTGAAGCCCACCACTGAAATGTACACGGCATGTATAGCAGCATATGGTAGCTCAAGGCAGAAGAATAGTATATCTAGGGTGATGGAGTTATTCGAAGAATTGAAGCAATTGTACAAGGACACGAATGATATAGACTTTCGTCCTGATAGTCAGATTTATGGTGTAGTGATCGATGCCATATCCAAGGCGAAGTCAAAAGATAATGCCTCGTTACGTCAGGCAATTCAACTCCTAGAAACGATGGAAAAGAGTCATGAAGCTGGAGAGATTGAGGAAGGTCCCAACCGATATGCATATACCAATCTCTTCCGTGCCATATCTCAATCAAACTTACCTGGTGGGGAAATGCTTGTCGAAGACATGATGAACAGGATGGATTATCGCTCAAAGCAGTTTAATGATGAGTCGATAAGTCCAGATGTACACACCTACACTACAGTAATACAATGTTTATCGAAAAGTAGACAACCCGATGCAGCTATACGTGCCGAGAAGATGTTCAAGCAAATGGAACAACGATATGATGATGGTGATGAAAGTTGCAAACCCAATAAGGTAACATGTACGGCATTAATAAATTGTTGGATGCGCAGTGGACACGCCAGTGCTGGTGTGGAGGCCGAGAATCTCCTTTCCATGATGGAATCTCGTGCTGAGGATGGTGACTTGGAACTTCGACCAGATGCATTTGTTTATTCATCGGTTATTAATACCTGGGCTAGTAGTAAGTCAAATAACAAGGCAGCCAAGGCATGGGGTTTATATGAACGTATGAAGGCACAGTATGCAAAGGGCAATATGGAGGCAAAGCCGAACGAGTTTATTGTGAGTAAATGGTGTTATTGTTCGATCTTTTCACAAGCGGCAACTTACTTTCTTCTCTTAATTTGTGTTGCCTACTCTATAGATGACTTCAATCATCAAGGCATGTGGTTATACACGAGGAAGTAGGAATGATAATCAAATAGCCCTACGAGTACTACTCGAGTGTATGAATGAATTGAAATCAACAACGAACATCAACAGTAATCCACTTATATATCGTTCCCTCCTGGGCGCAACACATGCTTTGGTGACAGATGATTCAAAGAGGCGTCCTATAAGTGCAACCATCTTTGAATTATGCTGTAGAGATGGACAGCTGGACAATACAGTAATGGAAACGTTACAAAATGTTCAACCTGAACTTCATGCCAAACTTCCGAAGGATATACCATCCAAGTGGAAAAGTAATGTTGTACAAGGATACGACAGTACTGGAGGCTATAGAAAACAGCGTGCAAGAAGATAGCCGGACAATGAGAGGAGTAGTAGAATGTATAAAGTCCAATGTTTAAACTACTACCATACTCATTGTATTAGATTACTTTCTTCTAAAGATTGGTGCCTACTAATTTTTTACCAAATGACATATATACATTTACACGAACGCCCCCTCTCGATGTTGATCTTGTGTTTATTGATATCAATCATTAGTCTAACCTCCTATTGTTGTGACTAAAGCTCCTTTTGGAATAGGACAGATTATGGCATTACAAGCCTAGCGTGAATTTGGTAAAGAGCCCAGACGCGTTTACAGACGTTGCATCCACCTTTTTAGCCCTAATCTTGCATTGGACTTGTCATCTTTTTACAGTTGACTGAAGTGCAGAATGGCATGTAGAAGTATGCGAGAGTAAAGTCATATGAAGAGCAATGCTGCGTTGACGTTCCTTAAGCTGTTCGGGTGTGAGATTATCCTTTTCGGGTGTTATAGCAGCACGTGTCATTTGTTGTTGTGTATTTCCCTAACTTAACTTTACATTTTATTTATATATACCTGCTATCCATTGCCTGTTGATATTTAAGCTGCCTATCGCTCATAACCGCACTAGTAGTAACGATACTTTTTACTATCAAATGCAGCAGCTTCATCCCTCTGCCAGGCCGCCAGTTTATGCTTCGCAAATTGAACAGCTCCACTAATAATAACGATAGCCATCATCGGCCGCAGCAGCTTCATCCCTCTGGGGACTCTTTATCTCGCCCAAGTATTCTTGATATAATTGTAAAGCTTTTGCGTAGTCTTCTTTTGTTACATCACCATTCTGGTATAATCTTTTAATGCTTTCCAAAGAGTAGGAACTCCCATCCTTCACTGCAATCATGAAGTGCTTTAATGCTCTCTCCGTATTGCCTGCATTCCCCTCATTTACTCCTAAATTGTGCCTTGCTTCTATTTGTCCCCTCATAGCTGACAGTTCCCAATAGTATGAAGCCTTCTTTTCATCTACTTCCACGCCATCACCAAGCATATAAGCACTAGCAATATTGCAATATGCATCAGCACTACCAAGTTCTCCTGCACGTTGCCACAGCTCTAATGCCTTGGCATGGTCTCGCTGTAATCCATATCGTCCTTGATTGTAGTAACATGCAAGATTGCAGATTGCCTGTGTATCGTTCATATTCAAGCGTGTGTTGTATCTTTCAAGTCTATCCCTTAAGGGGGGTGGAGTTCTACAAAAAGCACAGTTTCGATTATCAACTATATTGCCTTGATTATCATAAACAGGTGCATATGAACATCCACTGCATACCTCTTTTCCACAACATACCATATATGTTCTTCCTATAGCTATTGTCGGCAATCGTTCCATACAGATTGGACAATCTTCCTTTGGTGGAGGTTGTTTGAATAGTTCTTCATCGTGTAGTTCAGCAGCTCGTTTTCTACATTCTTTCTTATGCCTAGGACGATGAGCAATTTGACATTCCCTATTGCAATATTTAACCATTTTGCATGCAGTGCATGATTTGAGATTAGTACCCTCTTTGCCACAATGTGCACATACTGATATTACCGATACATCATTACCAACTTCATCGTCAGTGTTCATATTCTGTAACATATCGTTCACATCACATACATCGTCATTACTTGATTTTGATGCACCGTCTTTGCCACTATCGGACATGCTCATTTGTTCACTCAATATACTATACAATACCGATTCCTACACATAGAACTTCAATTTAACGCTGCAGGCTTCCTATCTCTGATAATCATCCATCAACTAAATATCAATATCAAACAAATATGAGAGAATACAATGTACAAAGACTCCCAATTATAAAAAGTGCACTCTTTTTTTGTCAAATTGGACAGGCTTAACGCCGTAGGTACTTAGAGTTGCATCTACAATCTTCTGATATCACTACAAGAATTAGAGGTAGTATAGATTATCTATCATCGATAAATATTAGGATACTCTAACATTGCAAAAGTACTGATCGGCATACCATAGTATCAAAATAGAATCAAACATTATGGTAGGCATCAGCAACCTGTTATCGTATGATGATGTATTATCATTGGCAGTAGGATTATTTGTACTATTGTTTAGTATTGTTTGGTTTAATCTGAAGAGTGGTAGTAATATCGACAATGAAAACAACGAGCATGATGAAGAGCTCTTTAAACAACCACCGCCACAAGAAGAAGATTGTCCAATTTGCTTCCTTCGAATGCCTTCACTAAACTCGGGGAGTAAATACCAGACATGCTGTGGGAAAGTAATATGCTGTGGATGTGCTTATGCACCTCTATATGATAGCCAAAGCAATAAAGTTGATAATCAAAAGTGCCCTTTCTGTAGAACTCTTTGGTCTGACTCAGATGAGGAAGATGATCTAAGATATAAGATACGAATGGAAGCCAATGATGCTATTGCAATACACAATGTAGGAGTCTATTATTCAGATGGGCTAGACAAATACCCACTAGATCACGCCAAGGCATTAGAATTATGGCATCGTGCAGCAGAACTTGGTTATGCTGAAGCATATACCAGTATTGGTTATGCATATAAAAATGGGGAAGGTGTAGAAGTTGACGAGAAGAAGGCTGTACATTACTATGAGCGAGCAGCTGTGAAGGGTAGTACGATTGCAAGGCAAAATCTTGGCAATAACGAGAGAAGGACTGGTAATATGGAAAATGCACTGAAACACTATATGATTGCAGTTAGAAGTGGAGATGCCAATTCTTTAACGGAGATTTATCTGTTATACTCAAATGGACATGCAACAAAAGATGATTACACAAAAGCGTTAAGTTTATACCAAAAGTACTTGGGTGAGATCAAGAGTGATCTGAGGGACGAAGCTGCTGAGGCCGATGAGGAAGAATATCGTTACTATTAGCGCCATCATATCTTGTCTAATACTGATTTAAATACTTATTTCATTTAGCCACAAGAGAAGCCTCCTTCTTCTTCATTGATTCATTTCTACAATATTCTAGCATTGAATTTACCTCATCAAGCATCGAACGGACCCAATTTGTTCTCCGTCTTGTTCCAAATCTATATGTTCCTCTACCTGATAGTATAATTGCCTTGTCAGGATCTCGTAAACGTGCCATGAATTCACCTAGGCAAGTACCACCCAGCCACGCTAGGATGTAATCTCAATAGGGAATCCACGCTAATAATAACGATAATCCTCTCGTGCAGCAGCAGCATTGTCCCTTTGGGTACTCTTAATCTCACTCAAATATTCTTGATATGATTGTAGAGCTGTCATGTAGTCGTCTTTTGTTGCATGTCCATTTGTGTATAGCCCTTTGATCCTTTCCAAAGAATCAGGATATCCACTCCTCACTGCAATCAAGTGATGCTTTAGTGCTCTCTTCATATTGCCAGCATCTTCCTCCCTACCACCTAAATTGCACCTTGCTACTTCACTTCCTCCTATTGCTGCTAGCTCATAGTAACGACGAGCCTTCTTCTTGTCAACTTTTACACCTTTACCAGCATGGTATATATTACCAATATTGCCATAAGCCTCCGCATAACCAAGCTCTCCTGCCCGATGCCAGTACTCTAATGCCTTAGTATAATCACATGGATATCCTCTCATCCCAACTCTATAATAATTCCCTAGATTGTAGATTGCTTGAGCATCATTGACTTCTATTCTTCTCTTGTACCTTTTAACTATCTCCTCGTCTGTTTCAGGCCAAGGAGTTCTGCAAAATGGGCACTTATAACTATCAACTTGATTTCCTTGGTTATCATAAACAGGCGCATGAGCACATCCACTGCATACTCTCTTTCCACAACATGCATAATATCTCCAACCAGAGGTGATTGTTGGCAACCGTTGAAAGCAAATTGGACAATCTTCTAATGGCGGAGGCTGTTTAAAGAGGTCTTCTTCGTGTTTCTCAGCGACAAGCCTGAGTTCTTCGTCGAGTAACTTAGCGGCATGTTCAGCGACACATTTTACGTATTCCTCACAATCTTTCTTATGCTTCTTTTTGTGTACCTTTTTACATACGGCGTTGCAATACTTTACTTTTTTGCATTTGTTGCATGTATTATTAACATCATTTCCCTCTTTACCACAATTGGCACATACTGACATTACCGATACACCATTGCCAACTTCATTGTCAGTGTTCATACTCGTTAACTTCCCTATCACATCACATACGTCATCATCATTTGATTTTGATGCACCATCTTTGCAACTATTGGACATGCTCATTTGTTCACTCTATATACTACTACTACTAATACCGATTCCTACTATTATATGTAGACTTCGATTTAACGCTGCAGGCTTCCTATCTCATATATCACCCATCAACTCAAATATCAATATCAAACAAATTATTACATCTTCATGATAGTGTATACAAATTATACAAATACTCCCAATTACAAAAAGTGAGCTCAACATTATTTTTTTGGCATTGCTCGGTGCATGCAATACCGCGATATCGTCATACGGCAGGAGTGGTCAGTAAGATGATAAAGAAGGAGAAGGGAGCTGCCAAGCCACCGCCCAATGTAGCAGGCGTTGGGAAGGGCAACCTTATACTCCCCGAGAAGATTAAGAGAGAGCTCTTGAATGAAACATATGATGGTGCATCACATAAGAAGAGGAAGAAGAATAATACTAATGACGAATGGATTGATTGTGGTAAATTGGAATTCTATCTAGAAGTACCCCGAGTTGTACCTGGTAGTGAAGAGAAACTAATTAAAGAATTGCAACAACATAGAAACAAGTTACTAAAAGTTACACCACATGACGATTCCTACAATCCATCTCAAATACGAGTTGGTATTCCAGGTCGTACTTATGACTGTATTTGGAGGTACGGTGGTGATATATACCTCACACGGTTCTTAGCTGGTGGTGGATACGGTAAAAGGACAAAGCTTGAGGCATCTCTACCAGATACCATCGAGATATTTGAAGACCCAAAACGATTATCATACTCTTTAGTTACAATTGATATACACTTTTATCTTCATAAGGATATTAACCTATTCGAGCATCCGGGTAAGAATGTTAAACGGCAAGTTAAGCAGTTAATTAATTATATGCGTGGAGGAACACAGCCAAATCCTGCAAAGTGTACTTGGCCTGTGGTAAGAGAAGATATGGAAAAGGAATGTATTGAAAATGCAAACATGATGGATCGATTGATGAAGAAGAAGACTGCCAAGGATTGGTGGAAAGTTGAAAGCAAAAAATAATGTAGATTGCCTGTTATTAGTATGTATGTGGTATTGATTTTGAAGTAATTTAATACAGCATTATATGTCTTATTAGACTTTACTTTAATTTTGTATCTCTATTATCTAGTGGTAGGTTGCTGATTCCTTTATGCTTGGCTTAACAGCCTTGCTCCATTGATACCTTGCTTGACTGTCAGTAATTGACTATATGAGATCGTCTAACTAACCCTCTCATCATCATTCATGAACACAAACACAACACGATACTAGTAGTACCGGTCCTCTTCATGGGCTGCAGCCGCTTCATCTCTTTGAGCACTCTTAATCTCCATCAAATATTCTTCATATAATTGCAATGCTTGTGTATAATCTTCTTTTGTTGCATGACCATTTTGAGTACAGTTCCCTGACATGCGATAAAGAGTTATTATGCCCACTCCGTACTGCAAGTATCCAATGTTTCAATGCTCTTTTCATATCGCATTGTTCCTCCTCCTCATATAGGCCAAGATTGTGCCTTGCTGTTTCATCCCCTCGCATGGCTGCTAGCTCAAAGTAATGAATAGCCTTCTTCTTGTCAACTTCCACACCTTCACCAAACATATGACTACAACCAATATTGCAATGAGCTTTTGCATAGCCAAGTTCTCCTGCCTGATGATATAGTTCTAATGCCTTTTTATAATCTTGTGGGTATCCATTTCTTTCTTCTCGATAGTCGCATGCAAGATCGTAGATTGCTCTAGCATCCCCAGCCTCAACTCGTTTCTTTTGCCTTTCATTTGCTTCCTCTTCTGAAGAAGGCCAAAGAGTTCTACAATAAGGACACTTTTGATTATCAACTTCGTTGCCCTGGTTATCATAAACAGGAGCATACGTACATCCACTGCATATCATCTTTCCACAGCATGTTTGATATTTACGCCCCGATTCTAGCGTTGGCAACCGTAGGAAACAAATTGGGCAATCTTCTTCTGGTGGTGGCTGTTTGAATAATTCTTCATCATGTAACTCCTTAGCTCGTTTTCTACATTCTTTCTTGTGTTGTGGACGATGAGCAACTTTACATTCTCTATTGCAATACTTCACCATCTTACATGCCGTACATGATTTGAGATTATCACCCTCATCTTCTTTATTATCAGCGGTGCTCATATTCTGTAACATACTGTTCACATCACATACACCATCAGTACTTGATTTTGATGCACCGTCTTTGCAACTATCGGACATGCTCTTTTTTGTTTATTTCTACTTATTCCTACTCATATAGAAACTGTAAACTTCAATTTAACGCTGCAGGCTTCCTATATTGACTCTAACTCGATACATAGCACCGACGCGAAGCAGGGTGTTATTAGTAGTTTTCATGAGGCACAAACTCCTTAGGGTATCTCACTCCATGCATTTCTTTCATCTTCAACTTGCCACCTATTCGCACTCACAAGTCAAGTTGGTAGTTCGATAGAGCGAAGAAAGTCGAGGAGTGAACTGAAGGTTGAAGGAGTGTGTTTGTGAATGAACCAATATGTGGATGGTAACTGTCCTCAGCGGCAGGCAATGCTCCAATCGGCCAGATGGCAATGAAGTATGAAAGACGAGCTGCGCAACTGCAAAAGGAAGTATACCACAATCCACAGTTCATTTGTTTATGTTGGGGCCCTCGCGGTTCAGCCCACGGAAAGTACAAAATGGAAGTTAGTGATAGAGCTACCTGCAGTCTTTGAACTTGAAGTGAGCAAGATTTAGAGAGGTACCCCGCACACGCACACGCAACAAAAGCCACAGAAAATATGAGCCCGGAATAGGTGCACTTTTTGTGCAACCTCACCACCATTGAGCTTGGCAGTAGGAATCTATTACGTCAGTTTGATCAACAATCAATACTCCTGCTCGTCCCTGTTCTTTTTCTTGCCAACGATTGTAGTCCTTCGCCACCCTCGCCTTCCGCTCGGGTGAGGTGTGTGGTGGGGGGCTGATTGATGTTTTATTTAGAGACGATTGTAGGATTGGTGTAGGCGGTGTTCCTTAACAATGATTGCATTGTTCGAGGGTATATGTCACCTGCGTGAGTGTTCTTTTATTTAATGGATGATACCAAGGGCTGCTGTCGATCATCACCTGTATATGAGTTTTATCCTGAGCGTTGCAGTGGTTTTGACCATTAATTATGGATGAAAGAGTTGCAATTGATGTCATGCGATGATATTGCTTTGATCGCTCTGAATTCTATCCCGCTCGTCCTCGCTGTGGATATTAAATCTAGAGGTGCTCATTGGGTGGTGAGGTTGCGGTATGTCTGAGGCGTTCGTTATACAAGATATCTTGCGTAGGGATAGATGATGATAATATAACTCGGGCATTAATATTATATGTTGAGAGAGGTCGGGCGCTGGAGGCTCGGCCGAAACTCCCACACAATTCAGTTTGCATGCCATTTAAATGTTAGAGAGGTGGTGTTGGTGACACCATTGAGGAGTGGGGCATGTATCAGTTGCGAATTGAATTATTAAGTGTGGGTTTCGAGGGTATTTGAGGGGGGTTTTTGATGCTTAACACTGAGCTTTATTGTTACAAGAGCATTGAAGTGTTGAGGTGTATTTTCTGATGGTTAGCCTTGCTTAGACTGACCATAGGGCACGCCCGGCAGAGTTATCGATCCATCTGTTATCTAGACGGATTTGTGTACGCTGGTTGCATTACCTGTCACATATCTATTTGGGGATGGATCTTTG